>Ga0157363_1006411_pt1 | contig 11052 bp, 7 predicted proteins | sample AttsexASBM1_FD_111477 | JGI IMG/M metagenome (GOLD analysis project Ga0157363, IMG submission 111477) | Fungus gardens microbial communities from leaf cutter ant in Ribeirão Preto, State of São Paulo, Brazil - Atta sexdens ASBM1 | ecosystem: Host-associated > Fungi > Mycelium > Unclassified ...
TGCCCAAGTTTATTGTATGACGTCTATGATCTATTTATTTCGACCACCACTTACCGCTAAAGCCATCTATAGGAAAACGGCGGAAGCAAAGTTGTACACCTAATATATCGAGCTTTGTTACGCAGATAAGAACGCTACCGTTTCCACATCATCTTGAGGTAGATAGTTTGGTATGTTTTTTTTTCTTATTGTATCGTATTTTGCCATATTACAAATCTCTGTTAACAACTAAATATTATTTTTCTGTTGAATGGATCTTATAGATAAATGTTATAGATAAATGAATAGATACACTTAAGTAAGAAAGCGATTATATTTGTTTAATATCAGATTAAAGCTCTTTTTTCATATTTTGAAAAAAAAACGGCTCTTTCATGTCCACTTTCCCCTATACATTACTTGAATTGAAATAAAAAAATTTTTTAATAAAATATGAAAAATGAAAAAGAATACCTCTTGGATTTCATTTATTAAAATTAAAATAGGTAATACTTCAGATTAGAGGACCCCCCTCCTAATGACCTTAGCCATATGTTATTAAAATCATGATCTCCAACAAGTTTTACCTATCGCTTCTTATTAGTAAAAGTTATTAATAAAAAAAGTTTGAAAAGTAACATTTTATTTTTGCTATATATAATATTAAAATTTATTTTATACCTCTTTCCTTGCTTATGACTTTTCGCGCGAAACGACTTTTACACCACTTCTCCCCTGCTTCAGAGGCGCATGACTTCCACACGAAGCGACTCTCACCCTCCCCCCCCCTTCTTCCTGCTTAGAGACTCTATGCGAAGTAAGTTTCATCCCATATTGCCAAGTTGCTTTGCGTGGAAGTCATGCATCCCAAAGCAGAGGGGAGATGAACTGAGAGTCGCTTCGCATGGAATAAAATATATTTTAAAGTAGGAAATTTTTGTTATATATATAATGTTATTTGAGAAACATCATTTTTCAAATTTTTCTTCTTAATAACTTTTTAACGAGTAACGAGTGACAATCAATCTCGGTCTCTTCTACTTCAAACTATTATACTTTCCTAACTAATGTTTTCATACTTTTGTATACTTCTAAAAGTATTCTTTCTTATTCAAATCATATAAAATTATTTAGTTCGAATGAGATAAAAAATGACTTCCTTATATACAAGAGTCATTTGAAAAGTTTTGAGCCTTAACATAAAGATGATTACTCGTCAAAATTATTTTGATACTATAATTTTACATGCTTTGAAAGATACCTGTGAAAATTGTAGTCGTGGACTCTCAGTTGTTTGATAGTCATTTGTGTCAATCGATGTCAGTGTTTTTGTAAAAATAGAAAAAATATTGCCATGAAATTTATTGCGGATTGTGGTTCGAATTAATTAACTACCCACTGTAGTTAACTATTCATCAAATCTGAATTCCCAACACTATTTTCTGTTTCCTAAGTTCAAAGTTAGACTCGGAGGATTTTTATTTATAAACGACATCGACTGGCACAAATGACTCTTAAACAATAACTGAGCGTTCAAAATGATCGCAATTTTTATGGGTATCTTGCAAAACATGTAGGATTGTAATACCAGAATGAGTATGCCATTTTCATGTTAAGGCTCAGAACTTTTCAAACTTTTGATTTGGAAACTTGAGATTTGGATACTGTTATCAGTAATCGAGTTATTATTAATTATCATCTAATGAGATTGCTATATGAATTTGTTAATAGCAATTACATCGCTTTAGTATTAGATATGGGAATAAGTTTCCACCCATTAGAGAGATGTCGTTAGTAGCACTGTATTTGTTTGATAAAACGGTAATACATATATTTGAAAGATGTGTGTTCAAGTTTTTGAGCCCAATAATTGGCATTCATTCAAAACGATTGATTTGAACCAAACTTTGAAACAAAAACGACTGAAATGGAACAATAGGCGATAAGCTGATTCTCCTACATGATAACGCTACGCCACACATTGCAAAATCGGAAATAAGAAAATACTAAAAAAATACTAAAAAAAATAAGAAATACTAAAGAAATACTTGGAAGGAGTGAAGGGGAAAATTCTGCCCCACCCGCCGTATTCACTGGACATTGCTCCTTCAGATTTCCATTTGTTCCGATCCATGCAATCAGTCCTTTCTGGAGAGCGATTCAATTTTTATAAAGGTAAAAAATGACGAATGGATTCAAAAAAATCAGATTTCTTCCTTGGAATCCATTTATTATTTGAAAGGTGGGAAGAAGAGAGCTCAGAAATGAGCCGAAACATGTTATTGTAATAAAGAGTTTTGTGTTATAATTTGTGTTATATTTGCGCAACAATCCTATTACTCTGTTATCTCCAAATTTCTTTTGAATAGTAAGGAGTCCTTGTAGAAATTGATTTATGTTAGATGTTTTGATTAATATGGTATATCAATGTGTATGTTAATTACAATTATTTCAGAACCGTGATTGCACGCCAATTACTTTCGGACTTGTAATTCAATTAATCTGAGATGTTAACAATTCCCCGAAATTAAATTAAAACCTAAAGAATTTATTGCGAAAAATATTATCTAGGAGAGAATAGAATTCGGATTTCATGTATAAGTAATATATGGGCAGCCTTAGAGCATCAAAACAAACCCTCTCCATATCCCTCTGCGATGGCGTGGGCGTGGCCTAGATGGGTTGGTCTGGATAAAGGGCGCACTTTGATTGATCGGAGGAGTGAAGGTTAGGGATAATAGAGTAATTAAATGTGTATGTTCTGATTAGTTCGCCCTATACTTGACAAAAATCTGATTGATTCGCATCGTATCCACGAGGTGATTGGAGAAGGAAATGATAAAGGATTTCTAACAAAATGGAGAGTAAAGTCCGAAAAAATGAGTGAAGATTGGAACTATAACATTTTTGTCATGATGACAAAGTACGAACATTAGGCAGAATAGCGGATTGAATAGCGGATGGTTTTATGACGGTTATTTTTTTGTTGGCGCGACACAATGTCTCCGACGTGTTGATGTTTTAGTGAATGTTTTTTATTTATAAGAGATGAGATCTTATACAAAAATTTGCAAATCTAGGAGGCTCTTACTTTTACTCGGAAGAAAAAAGAGAGGTAAAACAGGAACGAACATGTTCAACTGGCGCAATGTCTTCGAGCATTACCTTAAAAAAATTCTATATTTTATGTATTTAGTATAAGCATTAGCTAAGTTTGTAATACGAGAGAAAATGTATCTATTGTAAATAAGGGTGGGGGTAGGAGTAAGAAAGGCAATATTTACAAGTTCAAATCGTTTATTTAAAAGAGATATTACATAAAATAGTTATTTGAAACTTTTTTGAAAAATTATGTTTGAACATGATGATATATAGCATGAGAATTAATGTTTACAAAAAAGAAAAATATTTATGAAATAATTGTACGATTAATCGGTCATTTTACTACAATCAGAGGTAAACAGACTAAGAAACAGACTAAGAACTATTAAGATTAAAGCCATTACACATAAAATGTAGAAATACACAGCAATCTTGTCCACAAGTTTGAGAAAGTATTCCTTGTAGTGTTATCGTATTCCAGCGATATGTGGTTGAGTTTCGTCGAAGTCGTAAGAAAAATCTTGGCTCTAAGGAAAAATTTCCAGCGAATTCATTTCTCATCGTCGGAGAGCATGAGAGAGGAAATGTGCGTAATTTCAAAACATATCTCTTTTACCGGCGTGTGCGATGTGGAGTTCCCAAAAATGCTCGCTTTGTGAGACGCTCATGTTAGCTTTATCTCTCAGTCAACAAGTCGAATTTTGGAAGATCTTTTTTTCCTCTGTCATTTGTTTGTCCTCTGATTCGTCTTTTTTATCACGATATTTTTCCTCCACGTTTCAATGTTGTGAATGATATCGTATTTCTGATTTTTAAATTGAATTGAAAAATTCCCGCTGTCTGTTTTTCGCTCTCGCTCCAATTTTTTATCGTAATTGAATTACTGCTATTTCGTATAGTTAGTCAATGTTTCATTTGTAAGCATTGCATAAGGCGTGATTCGACATTGGTTCGATATCCGTGATGCGTGCAGCGTTATCCACGACTTTCGAAATCTGGTAGATATTTGAAAACCGGAGAAATTCCTTCCATATACGTTTCTGGAGAGTAGATTACTCAGATAACATGCCTTCTCTTGTCCTCTGGTATACATGTACCGTGCGTGTCGTATAATGTCTCGCAGATGTAACGTAAAGTATTTAGGATTTAATTAGTATTTAATATCTCTGTCGTATCATTCGATTCCGTGATAATTTCGTGTAAGCAAGTTGTTTTCTGTCTTACTGTCTTGGGTAAATCGTCAAATGGAGAAGGTGATGTCATAATCCAGTGCCCGGTGATCGTTGTATTAATTGCTAGAACCGCGACTTTTTTTGGAATAAAGTTTTCTTCGAATCGAGAAAATCTTGTATGTCGATTGTATGTTGATTATATCCATTGTGATATTCGTATTTTCGCGACTCTTTTTATATCACGAAATATTGGTCATTGTTTCTCACGAACGAGACTGAAGCTTTTTCGTTATTTTGCGCTTAGAAAAAAATGTGTAGTGAAAGAAAATAATTTTCTCGTGGAACCCATAAGGCTAACCGAAAAAGTCGACAATGATTTGACGCGAGGAGTCGATTTCTAAAATGTTATCAAACTCGGCATAGACGGTGCAACGGAAAGAGCTTTTTCAAATCTCACTTCTAATCGTAAGCTTCCATGTTTCCAATGCCCCAACATAATTAGCAGATAGATTTCGAATAAGATCAAAAGCAAAAAGAGTGTAGTCGTTGACGTAATCGTTTTTACTTATAGAATTATCCTCGTTCAGAAAGTGAATGGTTCCCGAGAATAATGTATAATAAGCCTCAACATAGAGCGGCTTAGCTTTCGAAAAATTTGGCTATATAGTCTACTGGAAATTTGTCATCAGCCAACAGCGAAAAGAAATTTATTTCATAATTTTTGAAATTTATTCCGTAATTTTTAACCGAGTTCAATTTTCTATCGCCCTTAAATGCCTTGTTATCGGCCGATTATTATTCGTTTGAATAGCTATCCGAGAATTGTCTATCGATTCCTCTACGACGCCTACGATGTGTATCATGAAAGTTTTAACCCTCATAAGGGAAAACTAGGCGATTTTATTTACTATTACAGCATTCTAACGTGTGCGAGTATCACACCAGGGCTTATTTTTGTTCTTACAAGTAGATTAGCATCACGAATGCGTATTTTTAATATCGTAAAATGATTATTCTTAGAGCCACATGTGTCACTTATTACAGACAACTGCTGTTTCAATTTTTAATTCTTAATCTATTTATTTCTTCTGTTCCTCGGATTAAAGTTTGTATATATTCGGCACTTGGTTTAAATTTTTAATCAAACAACTTCGTCTCGAGTGGATTATTAAAAAAATCTAATCTTAAAAAAATGACTGTTATTCGACTCGTCGCTATTGTAATTCCTTATGGTAGAAACAAATAATCTACCGGTATTATTTGTTAATAACTTTTATGGTGATGACGCAAATTTTAATCGAAGAAAAGAAATGTGGAGTCTGGACATAACAGCGTAATTATCTTGATCTGCGTATCTCGATCGGTACTATTCTGAGAAGAGGAGTACGCACATCATCTATTATATAAGGTGCACAAATATCACAATATACGAACATTTTATCAGAGATAGCTCGCCACAATTATAGGTTTCGTTACTCCTATAATTGATTGTACGTCGTTGCTCCATCTTCTTATTAAATCCATGAATAAGGAAAGTTTTCTCTTCTGTTTCATTGAAATTAGGTTATAATACATATCACCAGCTTGGCATAAAATTGATGTTTACTGAAATTGCTGATAAACCTAGCATTCGTAGTAGATTATCGGAAAAGTTTATATGATGTAGCATTTTGCACTTCTCACGCAGTTAATATGTAGACTTTGCCGCCAAACTCGCTCTTTGATGTTCAAAATAAAAATGCGATTCAGCATCTTTACACGTGATATTAATCGCCTCAATAAGCTCATGAATCGTTGTAAATTCCATTTGGAAATGTAACTTCTTTTGCCGTAAACGGGTCATTTGTCTCCTCATCGGATTTAACATCGACGAATCTGATATATTTTCATTATGACGTACGTGTAAAAAGATATAGAGAAATTGAATCTCACTTATCGCAACCTCCCATTGTTCATGCAACATTACAGAGTAAGGTAATTCAGTGATGAAGGACGATGTTGTATTATCCGAACAAATGATACTTACTGCTGTTATTTGGAACTATCAGAAGAAATTGTTCCTCCTCTATCGCGAAGAGAAATTAGACTGGATGCCGAAATCCAATTATAAAACTTACTGGGATAAACGCATTAGCTAACTAGCACTTGCTTATTAGCTTCATCTCCTATTCTTTATTACGCGATCGACGATAAACTATTCTTCCTCTGAGTTTTTCTCAACTCGAACTTATTCTTGCTCATAAAAAATGACTTCGTCTGCTAAATTTCGTATACGTGAAGATTTCACTAATCGAGAACACGTAAATTTGAAATATTTCCTCGCTCTATTTAGCCTTGTAAGCCTTTCTCGAAGGCACACTCTATTGATACGAACGAGATCTCCGATATTTATTCTTTCGCGCTCGTTTCTTTAATGTTTCTTTAATATTTTTCTGACGACATACTATATTTTCACGAATAATACATGTGTTTTCCCTTGTTATTATCGCAGGTTACATTCTCGTAGACGAGTGACGCGTGTGATTGTAAGCACATATAATGTCCTGTAGAAAGTCGATGTAGCGTCGTGCATTTTTATGCATGAAAAATGCCATATTCGCTCCTTCTGTTGAAGCGCTCGATGATGGCGGCTTTAATGTCCGGATTGCGTGTTACTCAAAAACAAAGTCGTTTTTTTTTTAAGAGATTTCTGCATTGGTTGCGCAACAAATTTTTTATCCTTGTCTGTTAGTAAGTATACTTGTTCTTCGCTTTTTGCTAATACTACCACGTGTACAAGTATGAAATGACGATTTTTTTCCCAAAAAAAACACATTAAATTCGGAAGAATGATAAAAAGAGATTTATTCAAAGTATGCTCCATTGCTAGTTACACATTTTTCTCATCTTTCGACAATTTGTGGATACCATGCCAGTAAAAATCTTCCCCTTTTGACGCGAACCATTCATCGAGCCATTTTTTCACATCTTCGTACGAATTAAAGCGCTGCTCAGCAAGTACGTGACTCATCGATGCAAACAAGTGGTAATCGGAAGGAGCCAAGTCTGGTGAATAAGCCGCATGGGGTAGAACTTCCTAGCTGAGTGCTTCCAACGTGTCTCAAACTTTTTGCCGTATGTGATGGAACATTGTCATAGAGTTTCTGTTGCCTCTTTTGGTATTCTGGTCGTTTTTTAAGCAGCGAACGGTTCAAATCGATCAATTGTTGTTGATAGCGTTTGGTATTAACCGTTTCGCCAGGCTTCAATAGCTCATAATAGACCATATTCTTTTGGTCCCACCAAACACAGAGCATCGTCTTCCTATCAAAGCGATTCGGTCTTGCGGTCGATGTGGATGGTGCGCCTGGATCTATCCATGATTTTTTGCGCTTGGGATTCTCAAAAAAAATCCACTTTTCATCCCCAGTAACGATATGCAAGAACTTTCTTCTGTATCGTTCGAGCAAAATTTCACATGTGTTTTTGCGCCTCTCCATCTGTCTCTCGTTCAATTCATGTGGCATCCATCTGCCGACTTTCTGAATCTTTTCCATCTCTCGTAGGAGATTGGAAACAACTTGTTGATTAACGCTCAATTGCTCTGCGAGTTGTTTTTGTGTTTGTGAATCTTCATCCAGCAATGCTTGCAATTCCACGTTTTCGTACTTTTTGGGACGGTTTTCCGTGTTCCTTGTCTGCAACATCGAAATCTCTAATTTTGAAACGCTGAAACCATCATTCATACGTTTTTTGCGATGGAGAGTGTTCACCATCATAAGCTTCTCCAAGTAATCGATATGATTCTGCAGCAGTTTTCTTCAAATGAAAACAAAAAGTTAATGCTGTCTAAATGCTCCTTATTTGATACAAATTTCGTCATATTAAATACAGCAACACAATACTGTGCAAACACTTTTCAATCAAATCATTCAATCAAATCTTTGCGCGTTTGACACTTATTGATGGTACAATAAAATGGCGTATAATGTTAAATCTTTGTACTTCACACTGCATTGGTGCGCCATCTGTTTCTCAAATCGTCATTTCATACTTGTACACCTGGTAAGCATTAAAAAGCTTTTATCATGCTGTTATTCGTTTTCACGTAACGGCTTTAGTTAGCCCAGTATTTAGTACATCGATAATCACTCACAGATAGGAATAGCTATCATTGTAATTTTTTAAATTTCGGAGTTTGATCAAATCTTCCTCCCACATATCGTCAATGTTACGTAATTTGTTACGCTGCAATCGCGAAAATTTTCTGCGCAGTGGCCGATATAATGTATACGCGTCTTGCGATTCGAATCAATATACGATTTCTCCCTGTGAGAAATTCAGTTTAACGGCACGAATTAGATTATTCACCGCCGAATAGTTCGGATGCGAAGGATTGTAGTATAGTTTTTCAAACGTCATCGTTATTTCAGTTTTTTCCAACTGAATATCCGATTTTTTTCCTTTTGCAAAGATGCAGAAATATATCAGTCGTGTACGAGAAAAAATCAACAAATTTTTCTCGTCTATTTCTTGTTCGTAATTTTTATATTTTTTTCTCCTTCCTCTCGATAATCGATGCGGATCTTGCGCTTTTGATGTAAAAGGCGTGAAACTCACATGAAGTCGAAGTTTTATATTGTTTACACACCGAGCGTGGACAATAATTTTTTATTTCTCACCAGTGCAGATGGTATGTTCAACGGAGTAATCGAACTAATTTCTACTCACTGCTTTCGCAGTTTTTCTCTCGCGCATCGCACCGTTTATTAAGTCAATAATATTCGAATCTTTCACGATGTATAGTCACGATTCCATGCTCGTTTTAATTAATTCTATCAGACACAGTTTTTCGAAACAAATATTTCGTCAGTAAGTGTGCATGCTTATAAGATTTCGGTACGCTTTCTTCAATGCTTTTCATCGCATGATGCTCGCTCGAAATTTCGAAATTTTTCGTAATAATATCAGTATTACTGATGGAATGTTGTAGTATATCGGATATTTGCGTGAGATCATGAAAAATGCTAAAAATGCTTCGTCATCTCGTCATCAGCGGAGGCATCTCGTGTAACGTTTTGCAGTTTCGTTTTCATTACGTCATGTCTTTCTGCCTTCATGTTTCTTGGATAAATCGCAAATATCATTATACATAATGCCTCTCTGTACATTTTCCACCTCCCATTTTTATCACGCGGCCAGCTGGAATTAAGAGTACGATTCATTTCCGCATCAAATCATGTTAAATGAGTTCTGGGGGTTTATATTATATTATTAGTGCTCGCGCTGTTATCCGAATTTTGCGGTACTGCGATTTCTTTTGAATTCTTCGTCAACGAATGATGTCGAATTCTAACGTAGATGCTTTCTCTCTAGATTTTCCGTCGAAATTAAAACTATTTTTTTAACCCTCTCCATGGTGTTTTATCTTTACTATTTCGTTCCTTCCATAATTAGGGATAATAAGATAATAGATCGATAATATAGATAATATATCTGATAATATAAAATAAAAATCCTCACTGTACCAAGCTTTCTTTTATCCTTCCAATTACGTTTTGCAACGACGCGACGCAGAGCCTTTTTGTTTGGTTAACCGATTTTTTTCACACCGTTCGAGTGAGACATTACCTTTGAGAATTTAATATTAAAAATTACAATTACAGATATTGAATCATTTAAAAAGTATCTGCGGTTTTTTGTTCAATTTTTGAATAAAATTTTTCTTTATTGAAAATGAATTTTAATCAAGTATATATTGGCTATTATTATCTATAACCTTTTGCTATTTTTCAGGTAATTTCATAATTCCATCCGTGAACTTCTGTGGTTTATCGGCGAAAAACTTTTTCAAGTGATTTTCGGCAGCTCTTTTATCGGCCAATGTTTTTCCATCAAGAGAGTTCTTCAGATATCGAAACAAATGGTAGTCAGACGGTGCAAGGTCCAAGCTATACGGTGGATGCATCAAAACTTCTTAACCAAGCTCCCTCAATTTTTGGCGCGTCATCAAAGATGTGTCTGGCGTTGTCATAATGGAAGACAATACCTTTTCTGTTTATCAATTTTGGTTGTTTTTCCTTAATCGCTTCCTGTAATCTATCCAGTTGTGAACAGTACAGTAGACCTCTGAATTGTTAGACCATGCGGTAACACTTCATGATGGACGACTCCCTTCCAATTCCACCATACACACAGCATCACCTTATTTGCTGTCAATCCAGGCTTTGAAGTCGTTTGTGGTGGTTCGCCGCGCTTACCCCATGATCTTTTACAAACGATATTCTTGTATTTTATCCATTTTTTATCGCCCGTGATGATTTGCTTCAGAAATGGGTCGATTTCGTTGTGTTTTAGTAGTGTTTCGCTGATGGAAATTCGATCAATCAAATTTTGTTTGCGTTTTTATGTAGCACCCAATTTGTAATTTATGTGGCAACCAAACATCGAGTTTCTTTGCGTAGCCAGCCTTTTTCAAATGATTCCAAACTGTCACATGTTGATTCTTAGTGCATTGACTATCTTCTGATAGCTCACATGCCGGTCTTGCTCGACCAGTTGCAAAATTTCATCGACTTTTTCAGTGACTGGCCGACCAGAGCGAGTCGATCTTTGACATCAAATTTCCAGAACGAAATCGAATAAATCACTTCTGCGTCCTGCGTTCACTTACAGCATCCGCGCCGTAAACTTCACAAATTTTTCTGCATGTTTGTGTTGCGTTTTTGCCTTTTTTGTAGTAAAAAAGCATCATATGGCGTATTTCTTCAGAAATTTCACTCATTTTCAAACCAATATAACTTTTGACACGATTGATGAA
>Ga0157363_1006413_pt1 | contig 11052 bp, 5 predicted proteins | sample AttsexASBM1_FD_111477 | JGI IMG/M metagenome (GOLD analysis project Ga0157363, IMG submission 111477) | Fungus gardens microbial communities from leaf cutter ant in Ribeirão Preto, State of São Paulo, Brazil - Atta sexdens ASBM1 | ecosystem: Host-associated > Fungi > Mycelium > Unclassified ...
AGTATTAAGTAAAATTTAAAATTTCTTCAATATTAAGAGTATCAATAACCAAAATGACATCCACGTATCTTCCATAAAAAAAGGAGTCATTGAAAGTCTTTTTAAGGAACACGACTCTAAGTCTTGCATAACTATGTCAAAAACTGTGAGAGATAACGGTGAACTCATAAGTACTCCAAAAATCTGCCTATAAAATTGTTTATTGAACACAAAGAACGTAGAATTAATTGTAGTACTTTAAAAAATTGCGTTTTTGGAATGTCAGTATTTTTTCCAATAAGGCTTCTCCTTCTTGAAATACCTTCTAAAACTAAGTCGATTGATACATTATTAAACAGCGAGACTATATCCAAAGATGAAAAGTATAGTATCATCAAAAATAGTCAATTTAGAAATGTTTTTAGTCAGATGATAACTATTGTCAATAGCGCTTTCAATATAAATTGCAGTATAAACTTTTATGAATAATTTTATGCAAAAACGAAGTTAAATTGTGAATAGGCTGCCAATCGACGAAACAATTTTTGTTAATAACATTTTAACGAATAACGAGTGACGGTTAAAACCTGTTGAAGGTCTCTTAGAATATTCATCATTTTGATAACATATGTCAAAATTAAGGTCATCGAAGCGAGCTCTCTCCATATTTACCAAAATACATGTATGTATATATTTATTTATATTGGGTTAGGAAAAGTTCTTTTATAAGTTAATAAAGATTTTTTTTTAGCAACCCATATCTTTTATTTTAAAAAAATTGGCAATTACATCACTTGATAGAGCAATATTTCAGCTTTAAGAATCTGTATTTTTAATTGCGATATGATGATTTTTAATGGAATTATGAGCAATAAAGTCAAAATATTCTTTTTTACTTAATCCACGAGTAACTCAGGAAGAAAATCGTAGAAACATTAAAAAAAAAAAAACAATTTTGTAGGGAAAGCTTAAGGCTTTCACGATAGTCGAAAATTTACTCAAATTTGGGCCTACAAAAAGAAAATTTTCATTTTTTTCAGCTCGTAGTATTCTATATGTAAAAACGAAACTCATATAAATTAAAAAAATATGATAACCATTTGAAAGTAGAGATTTTAAACTTTAAAACTCTTTTTTTAAATTTAAATTTTGATCATTTTTAATGAAGATATTGATAAGAAAAGACCTTTTAACTTGTAAAAAGACTTTTTCCCTAATCCAATATATAAATTTATTTTTCTATGATGACGCATATTTGAACATATTGTATTACTATAAAGAATTGTTATGTTCAATAAAAAGGAAGATGGATCAAATATACTTGATAGTAAAATAAGAGAAAATGCAATGAAAGTCCTAATAAAAATTTCTGGACTATCGATGAAGTATCTGTTCAAATAAAGGAATTATTCAATAATTTGATATAGCATCAACATGCTAATGTTCATTCTAAAAGGACAATAATATAGCCATGTGATAATATAGCATGGCCAAATGTATACTGCCAGATGATGTATTTGACAAACGTGACTGCAAACTTGCGAATAATCATCAAACATTATAGTATTATGACAAAGCGGTGCGGCTATAAATATCGCAACACAAATTATATATAGTAAGTAAATATTATCAAATTTAAATTAAAAGAATTAAATCGATTTTCATTTGTACAATAATCAAGATAAATTTATCTTGAAATTGTTACTTATACAATATTAATATTTTACAACTAATATTAACAATAATTCACATACCTATTTAAGGTGGTTTTTTAGTAAATCGAATTACCATAGAAATGTCTAATTTTTTTGTATAATGAAGTTAAAGTATCGAAATTGACGTGTGCAAAATTCTACGGTAGATTTATGATAAAATAAGAGAGAAAAAAGATATTGAAAATGTAATCTTTCATGTATAATTTAGTGACAGATAAGTTCGCTTCTTTGACTAACTGCTCATAAATCTTATCATAGATTTTTTTCAGAAAAACGATTATAATAGTTTAAAAAATTATTTTAATGGTCACAAAAAAATTGACAACCATTCTGAAAAGATATTTACATGCATAAATTTGCATATAAAGATCGTAGCTGAATAAGGGGAATAAAAATCCTCACCTCAAGAATCTGATTTTTTAATTCTAATACGATGATTTTTAATGGAGTTATGATAATCAAAGTTAGAATGCTCCTTTTTACTTAACTCTTTTAACTCTCAAATAACTCAAGAACAAAAAAGTAGAAACATTTTTAAAAAATGATAACTTTGTAAAAAAAATCAATTTTCATGGTATATTTTCGCAAATTTTTTTTGGCATATAACAGATTCACAAAATGAGAAGAAAAAATTTCTCTTTTTTCAGTTCGTAGTTTTCTTATATATAAAAATTACAAAATATAAATTCAAAAAATATAGTAATCATTTGAAAGTAAAGATTTTAACAATAAACAAAAATAAATAGCTAAAATTTCAAAACAATATTATAAAGGGCAATATCTAACTAAGATGTTGGCAGCGAACAATAACCAATTTATTAAAAGTACAAGGAACAATAAAGACACATAATTTCCAGATTCTGCGTCAAAGATAAAAAACAAGATTATAATAGTTGTAGATATCGTTAACAAATGTCACATCTAACTATTACAATCTTGTTTTTTGATGAATCTGGGTTTCTGATTATATTCTCGACACAGAATCTGGAAATTATGTGTTCGAGCATCTAGCCATTCTTATTTAAAGTAATGGACACATTAAAAATAATCTCCTAAAGGACAAATTTATAGAATCCGTACATAATGAGCGTTTTTTCATGTAATTTTTATTTACATGACAAGATTCGATTATCACAAATTAACTAAATTGTCAAATTAAATTGTAAAATTAATTTGTGTTAAATTAATTTGTAATAATAGTTTATATACTGACAAGATTCAAATTTCATGATTTAAATTATTAGTAGAATGAACAGCAATAACATATTGTTGTAAACTATACTAATTATTGTATTTATACTGAAGATAGTCTAATTAAGATCAAAACGTCTATATTTTATTCTTTGTATTTTTAATAAATTGATTATTGTTCGTTGCTAACATCTTGCATAGTAGTGTATATGCTCTTTATAATATTGTTTAGAGATTTTAAGTTTTAAAATCTTTTTTATTTTAATTTAAATTTTGATAATTTTTTATGAAGATATTGTATATATAATTTTGAGCTAAGGAGGACAAAATATCGCAGAACTTTTCTTTCAACCCAATAAAAACGTTACAAATTTAGAACTAAGGATGAGCAATTCACACTCGATTATTTTGATATTATTAATTTTTCTGAAAAAAATCGATTATCTGTACGATGTTTTTCCAACTCGATAATTCTCTAAATGATAGTTTTTTTACTTCGATATAAGAGAAATTAGAATTGTTACTAAACTGGGGAAATATAAAACGAGGGAAAGAGTATGTACATACACTACGTTATTACGTATTACGTTAGTACGTTACGTATACTGGCGGTGTTCCAAAATTCACTCATTCATTGCCACGCTGAAAATCTACAGTTTAGGTACATTAGACTGCTTTCACGACTACTTGCAGCGTAACTTGCGTCAGTTAATGAAATAAATAATAATCGTATTAAATTGTATCAGTTGTTACATGTTATTCTAGTTGAGATTTGATTGGCTAATGCAAGTTACGCTTACACAAATTACGCTTGTAAAAGTAGCCTTACATGTACTATACATGTTCAGCACTGACAGTAAATTTTAGAACATAGCTATCATAGTATTTCCCTAATTTTTCGTTTGCGATACTTTTCAAGAATAGATAGTCTCACATCACACAGCGCGAAAACTGGGTCTCTATTCTAGAGAGTCTCACAGGGAGAGAGTGGCAAATTGCATCATGTGACCCGATCTTTCTGATTGGACCTGGACATCAAAGCTCTAGGCATGGAAGAGATTGAAGAAAACTGGTCACGTGACCTCCGCCCTGATTGGACGCGGGCATTCACGTGATGCAATTTGCCACTCTCTTCCTTTAAGACTCTCTAGAATAGAGGCCCAGTTTTCGGCGTTATTTTGGTTTTCACGATGATGCGATGTCGTGTAGTTCTACATTAATAACTACTTTCATGCCTAAGAATGTTGGGATGGTCTCAAATCAACAGCTGTATTTCAAAATTGACTGCCAGTATTAAAAATCTATTGTGCATGTAACGTAAATTGTAGCATTTTCAATGCTGCCAGTAAATTTGGAACATAGCCAACGTTTTAACATTTTTCATGGGAAGAAGAATGTCTCAACGTATTTTAAATAGAAAAAAAGACTTACGAAGCTTACGAATTACCTTTTTTTAATAAGGAGAGAAGAAGAAATATTCATTCATATAAGCATAAAAATTAGCAAAAAATTAGATATAACGCATATTTTATTATATTAAAAAGCACACAAAAAAGCAATTAATAAAATTAAAATGGGTAATTGTGATCTGAAGAATTGTGTCCTGTTCACTGATTTAATAAAATATATAATGTATATCGAATGTACGTATAATGTTAATAAAGGGCCAATGCTGTATTAGAATTAAGATCTAACCTAATCTAACTTAATTTAATAACTTAAATAAGACTAAAAATAAGTTGAAATAATTTTTAAATTATATAATATATATATACAAATTTAACATTTTGGGAAAAGATGAGTGAAAGGAGTAAAAAAACAGAAAAGAATATAGTATGGAATTATTTTATAAAAAAAAATTATCTGGTATTTGTAATCTGTGCTATAAATCTATAAAGCATGCAAGCAATACAATAAACTTAATGCAACATTTACAAGAAAACATATGCTATAATTAATGTCTGAGCATCAAAAAGTAATTGAACAAAATGTTGAACAAAATGTTGAAAAGAATATTGAAAAAAATGTGGAAGATTCTGTAATAACTAAAAAGAATACAAATGTTCAAACAATAGAATTAAGTGAAATAGAAGAAAATGAAGATATTGATGATCCTATTTCCACACCTAAAGTAATGCATGTTTCAAAATTTTTTATATATATAAGCAGTGTAATGGTGCTTTTCAATAAGATACGTGGGGTCCACAATAGAAGTCGTAATGGTGATAGGGTTTTAAATTGAAAAAAATTGACCATAGTTGATTATTCTTCTCGTATTCGACTGTGTTAGTTAATTTTCTATGGTTTAAGACCTTACGATCGCTACAACTTTTATTGTAGACCTTGTGTAACATAGTGATCATTCATCTGTTTAATTTAATAAATTGACAAAGAAGGACATAATGATTCATTGTGTATTATGATTAAGTTTCCACCGAGAGTTAGAGTTGAGTCAGAGTACAAGAACCAACCACAGTTGAGCATTCCTCTGTCATTTAATTGTAACAGGGGAATACTCGACTGTGATTGGTCAGTTTTTGTACTCTGATCCAATTCTAATCCTTGATAGAACTTTAATCATTGTATCATCTCTTGCTGGAAAAAATATAGATAGAGAAAATATCTAATTAAAAAGGAAAGAGATTTATTATATAGTAATACAACTTATTTTTAATTTATATTTTTAATTAACTATTAAAATATATTTAATTTTATATATTTATTATTAATTTATTATTAATATTTAACAGTTATATATAAAACACTAAATTAAATATATTCCAATTAAAAACAATGACAATAAATCTAATTTATATATAATCTATATATAATAATTAGAAATTCTTTTTTACAGGTACAAAAGAAATATAATCAAATTGATGTTAGTTTTCAGCGCATCACCTCTCTTAAAGGTAAATTAATTTTTTATAAAAAAAGATATGTGAAATATATATTTACTGTTAAATAGATAGTAATCTTGTTTATTTTTGGTTAGAAGGAGGTATGATTGGTATGTATTATAATAAACACAATAGCATATATGATTGCAAAAGATAATCTTCCCTTATCAATAGTAGAGAATCAAGGCAAGTAATGAAGACAGTTGCCCGCTTATACACACTTCCAAGTAGGAAAAGTATTATAAAATTATTAGACGTAAAATACGAAAAAGTAAGTTTATTAATAATATAAAGGATGTTTCGTCATTTACAATAACGTGTGATATCTGGATATTTCTAATAATAGTTATTTAGGAACTATACATTATTTAAGTATACATTATTTAAACTATACATTATTTAAAAACGGAAACATTACTTACTAAAGGTATCATAAGTGTAATCCCGTTAGAAAAAAAAAACATATTTCTGAGTACATTAAGAATAAATTATTTCCAGTTCTTGAAGATTTTAAATTTGATCTGTTTAAAAGCAATTGTTACCGACAGTGCTTCAAATATGATTAATGGAATAAATTTGAATAAACAGAAATTCCTAACAATAAGAAACATATTCCATGGCACATGTATTGGCACATGTGGTCCTTGATGATATTGAAAAAATATTTTTAATACAAGAAATTATAAATAAAGTTAAAACTATTACTGTGTTACTACAATCAGAAGAAGGGTAATACTTTCGAGTGAATTAAGACGTTTACAAAAGCGTGATGGAAAATCAGATGGTATTTTAAAATTTAAACAAGATGAACTCATTGGAATTCTATATTTTATATAACGGAAAGATTTTTATAATTAAAAGAATATAATTAGTTCTGTCAAAATATCCAGTATCTCCACATATGATTACACATGAAGAGTTTAATATATTAAATGATATTGTAAATCTTTTATGATTAGCCGAATTAGTCACTAACGAAATCGGAGATAATTTGTATTCTATATGCAGCATAATTATCCTCATAATACGATAAACGCAATAAATGATTATTCTATAACGAATAAAAGTTGCACTTTCAAAATAATATTTTGTCAGAAATTGAAAAACGATTTCATAACATTGAAAACTATGAAATATTAACAATTGCTTAGATCTCAGATTTAAAAAACTACATTTCCAAGATTCACTAGCTGTAGCTTCGGTAATTACAACTAAACTTAATGCTTTAATGCAAAAAGAAATACAGTTAGAAATTCTAATATTATGTCAGAATCAGTTACGAAATCTAACATTTTGTGGAAGCTTCATGATAATATGGTATACAACTCTGATGTAACTTATGACCTGGTGGAATAAACGTTGAATTACGACAATATTTCATCAGTCCATAATTTCACAAAACCGTCATTAAAAGAATGGTAAAATTTAAAACATGCTTATGCTACATTATTTAACATAGCAAAGAAATATTTAGATAATTGTCGCGACCTCTGTACCTTCTGAACGTCTATTTTCCAAAGTTATTAAATCACAATTAAGAAATCGATTAACAGCATCTAGACTTAATACTTTACTTTTTCTCGGATCTTTAACTCTTGAAGATAGGGGTGATCTTGCTTAATACCAATTGTTTCAGTGGTTGAAAAAACTTATATATAATAAGTTATATATAAAAAATAAATACAAGTTATATATAATGTATGTATTTACTTTTTCTTGTAAGTTACATATTTTTATGTACATATAAAGCGCAGATGCCTTCAAAGTATTATTGAGTACCGCAAGTGTATAAGAAAAGTATGTTGTTTCTTATGTCAGCTAATTTTATTTCTTAATATGAGAAATTCAAATATACATTACATATATATATATATATATATATACACATATATGTATCAATATATATATATATATATAGGATATGTAAATATGAAACCGGAATTTTTTAATAGAAAATATACGTTTATTGCATGAAAATGATAAAAAATATTTTATTCGAAGTATTGCTCGGTAGCTATACATTTTTTCTTGTTTGACAGTTTGGATGCCACATCAAAAAAATTGTTGCTCTTTTGAGCCAAATCAGTCATCTAGCCATTTTCGTATATCTTCGTAAGAAGTGAAGCGCTGCTAAGCAAGTGCGTGTTCCATCGATGCAAATAAGTGGTAATCGGACGGACCCAAGTCTGGTGAGTAAGCCGCATGCGAAAATATTTCCCAACCAAGTGTTTCAATCGTTTCCTTGACCAGTTTTGCTGTGTGTGATGGTGCATTATCATGAAGAAATCACAACACTTTGTGTTGCCTTTTTTGATATTCCGGTCGCTTTCACACAAAGCTTGATCATTTGTTGTAGCGTTCAGTATTAACGGTTTCGCCAGGTTTTAGCAGTAATAGATCACACCTTTCTGATCCCACCAAACACAGAGCATTGTCTTCCGTCCATAGGATCTTTCCATGATCTTTTACGCTTAGGATTCTCAAAATATACCACTTTTCATCATCAGTCACAATTCAATGAAGAAATGACTTTCTTTTGTACCTGATGAGCAGTATTTCGCAAGTGGTTTTTTGGTTTTCTTGCTATCTTTCATTCAGTTCATGTGAAACCCATTTTCCCATCTTCTGAATCTTTCCCATGGATTTCAAACATATGGAGACGGCTTCTCATGTCACATTCAATTGATCCGCGAGTTGTTGTTGAGTTTGAGCGTCATCCTAATCCAACAATGCTTGCAATTCGCTGTCTTCAAATTTTTTCGGTGGTTTTCCACGTTCTTCATTTCTCACGTCAAAATCACCACTTTTGAATTTTTTAAACCATTCAAAGCACTGTGATTTACCAAGAGCAAGCTCACCGTAAGCTTCGACAAGCATTCGATGCGATTCTGCAGCAGTTTTCTTCAAATGGTAACAAAAAATCAATGCTGTCCGCAAATTGTAATTTCCAGGCACAAAATTCAACATGTTCAACGCTATTACAAACTATACTGTTGTATGAAACTTGTATTGTTGTGAGTTGAAAATCTTTGTCAGATGTCAGAACAAGGAAATGGCGTCAATGGCGCCGTCTGATGGCAACTACATTGACAGCTATGGCCATATTGTAAATTCCGATTTCATATTTACATATCTGGTATATACACACATATATGTTATATAAAGTTTATATTAAAATATGAAGTACATATGAAGTACACACACACATATATATATATATAATTTTATATATATAATATTTTATACATATAATATTTTATATATATAATATTCGTATAGTGAAGAATACTCTTTGTTATACTGCTGTATTACTGCTTCAAGCTTTTTTTATTTCACATGCTTTTCTATATTTTTTTTTTCAATCTTTGTTATATTATTACTTTTGAATGTACACATGTGATATATGTATGCGCCTAGTAATATGTGATACATATCCATCTAGCTAAGAAACTAAAGTATAAATTTAGGATATATATATATATACATATATACATACGTATGTATGTGATATATTATATGTATCTAATAATTGAGATATTCCATGTGTTCTCCTTCTGTACAGAAGCCATGCGTTTTGCGTTATGTGCAAATCTATTATTAGAATATCTATTATAAAAATGTGTGAAACGCATAGCTTCTATATTGCGTATCTATAATGATATATACTTTCCATTTCGTGACATAAGTCGATAGAAACATCAGTTTATCTTTCTTAGTATTCAGAGAGTAATAAAAGAACAACATTTATATCACGAAATGGAAAGTGTCGATATGTGTGATAAGTATGTGATATTCATCTAGCCACTAAGAAACTATAACTATAAATAAACAATTTATAGAACAATATACATACTAACGTACTAATAGATATATAAATTTATCCTTGACGAAAAATAAAAATTGAATCGAAAATAAGGAGAAAATAACAGAAATATGGACGAAGCTTCTAGGAAGCATAAATTGGAATAATGAAAACTTAAATATTTACACTTCTTTAAGTCTTCCCATCAGTCTTCGCCTCCTTTTTCGTTTACACTTCTATTACTCTCTCTTTATTTTTGACTTATGTTTCGATTTCTATTTTTGTCAAGAATAAAATTTCTCCAATAATATAATAATATATAAATTGAGTATAACACTTGTATGTAAGTACACATACTATTTTAATTTGAAGAGATGTATGTACGAATAAATTCTTTTTTTATTTACTAGATATAATGATTTATATAATAATATTTCCAAAGTCAAAAATGGATATAGTGCGTGTCCGTGCTAATAAAAGTCAATTTTGGCAACTTTTACATGAAAACGGTCAGAATGGCGCTCTTATGGTACGTTTCCACTGAGCGCGTCGTATCGTCTATCTGCGTTACGAATTAGCCAATCAAAACATCCCATTTTATTATATCATTTGACGCGCAACTTTTTGCGAGACATGAATGTTTTGATTTAACTCGTGACGCGCTCAATGGAAACGTACCATTAGATTTCTCTCTAGTTACATTAGGCTTGTTCTTTTTAGTTGAATTTTTTGCACAATTTATCTTTTCATTTTTTTCCTCTTCAGTATGAAAAAGCAAAGCGAAAAGATAAATTGTGCAAAAAGTTCAGAAGCCTACTATTTTCTTGAAAACACTCAAAAAGCTCGATTCATTTTTTTTCCTATTATTTTTTAATATCATCGATAATGGAATATCGATGAATTTATTAAGCGATTTTTTTAAATCAATTATTTTTTTCAACATCGCCCATCTCTACTTAGAATATACATACTGGAAAGGCCATAGGTCACTGTCGATGATGACAATATCTATCTGTCCTTCACCCACGGAGTATTAGGTGTACAACTTTGCTTCCGCCGTTTTTCCGAAATTCGAGGCTTTATTGTAAAAAACTGGTTATATATTTATGATTCAAAGTATTGTCCATCGCTGGCCACTACTTTCTCCAATCTTTCGGGTAGCGTACGAATCCCGCGTCAAAAAAAAAACTGGTCTTTTGAAGCTATCCACGAATCGATCCAATTTTTTACTTCTTCATAAGACCGGAAATGCTGGTCAGCCAGGCCGTGTGTCATTGATCGAAACAAGTGATAGTCAGAGGGAGCAACATCTGGAGAATACGGCGGGTGGGGTAGGACTTCTCATTTCAACGTTTTCAAGTATGTCTTGACCACTTTCGCAACATGGGGTCGAGCATTGTCATGCTGCAAAATCACTTTATCGTGTCTCTCGTTGTATTGCGGCCGTTTGTCTTTCAATGCTCGG
>Ga0157363_1006416_pt1 | contig 11051 bp, 12 predicted proteins | sample AttsexASBM1_FD_111477 | JGI IMG/M metagenome (GOLD analysis project Ga0157363, IMG submission 111477) | Fungus gardens microbial communities from leaf cutter ant in Ribeirão Preto, State of São Paulo, Brazil - Atta sexdens ASBM1 | ecosystem: Host-associated > Fungi > Mycelium > Unclassified ...
AAAATAAAAATAAAAAATAAAAAAGGAAAAATAAAGTCCACCGTCAATGATCTTGATACACTTTGTGGCAACAACAGAAGGAACATTGGCAGAAGGACTGGCAAGGTTGTTTAGGGACAACATATGGAAGTTGCATAGACTACCGGAGAGTGTGGTATTAGATAGAGGATCTTAATTTGCGGCAGAGTTGATGAAGGAGTTGAACAGGATGCTGGGGATAGAAACAAGGCTATCAACGGCATTCCACCCACAAACAGATGGGCAAATGGAACAAATGAATTAAGAGTTAGAGCAATACTTACGATTCTTTGTAGAGCATAGGCAGAAGGATTGGCTGGAATGGTTGGCATCAGCTGAGTTTGCAGTGAACAATAAAGTTCATACAGCAACTAAAGTTTCGCCTTTCATGGCAAATTATAGAAGAGAAATGAGAATGGGAGGAGACATTAGAAAAAGAGGAAAAGTGGAAAAGGCAACAGAGTTTGTAGAAAGAATAAAAAAGGTACATGAGGAAGCGAGAGCGGCATTGAAAAATGCATAGGAGAATTTGAAGAGATAAGCAGATAGAGAAAGAAAAGAAATGGAGGAGTGGAAGAAGGGAGATAGAGTTATGTTGAGTACTAAGGACCTGGTGTTTAAAGAGAGACCGGTGAAAAAGTTAGTAGATCATTACATGGGTCTATATACCATTGAGGAGGTAGTATCTACCAATACGGTCAAGTTATGACTGCCAACCTCGATGAGGATCCATCCAGTTGTAAATGTCAGTCGGATAGTACAGTATAAGGAGCAAGTAAAGGGACAGAAAAAAGAAGAAGGAAAGCCAATAAAAGTGGAAGAAGTCAAAGGATGAGAGGTAGAAAAAATATTAAATAAAAGAAAAATAAGAGGGGTAGAGAAGTACTTAGTACGTTGGAAGGGGTTTATAGCAGAGCATGATACTTGGGAGAAAAAGGAGGATCTAGGAAATGCAAAAAAGGTGTTAGAAGAATTCAAAGGAAGAATGGATATGGAAATAAGAAGACAAGAGAAGATAGATAGAGCAGAGGAACAAGATTTTAGGAGAGGAGAGTTACCAGAAAAGTTCACAGCGAAAATATTGTATGGATGGGATGATGGGAAGTTTGAGGAGGAATATTTGAAGAAGTTAGAGAGGAATTGGAGAAGATGAAAGTCAGTTTCTCCAGAGGAGAAACCTTGAAGGGGGGGTAATGTTAAGAACAAAAGAAGTGGACTTGAACTTTTCTTATTTCTTTTCTTATTTCTATTTTCTTTTCAATTTATTTTCTTTTAGTCTATTTTTAGAACTAGGGTTAGGGTTAGAGTGACAAGATCATGATGTTACACAACAGGTCACAAGTTATATGACATATAGAAGAATATAGAAGGTTTTGGAAGGATGACGTTATACAATGTGTAAAACACATGTTGATCTTAAGGTGTACACATGGTTATTTAGGGTAGGCTAAAAATAGCTCGCACGGACCATTAGATATTGGTATATAAGGTAAACAATCCTATACAGAGTTCTCTATTGAGTTCTCTTGTATTAACTTAATACAAGGTTTTTTTCCTTGATCCACTCTAAGGTCTTTGATTCATAACAGTTTGAATCAAGGAAGGGAATGAATGGAAAGCAGTGTTCTTAATGAACAAAGGGTTATTTGAACCACAAGTGATGTATTTTCAACTATGCAATTCACCTGAAACATTTCAAAGGATGATGAATAGCATTTTCCAAGAACTACTCCATGAAGGAGTATTGGCAAACTATATGGATGACTTTGTTATACCAGCAAAAACAATAAAGGAATTAGAAGGAAGAACAATCTGATTTTTGAAAATTGCAGAGAAACATAATTTGTGTTTTAAAAGATCAAAATGCAACTTCAATATAGAAGAAATTTCTATACTCGGAGTTATTGTTGGAAAAAGACAAGTCAAAATGGAGCAAGAGAAGATCAAGGCCGTCAAAGAATGGAAAACACCTATGAAAATCAAGGATGTCAAAAGTTTCCTAGGATTTACAAATTTCTATCAAAGATTCATTCAGAATTTCAGTTATATGACAAAGCCATTAAATGAACTCAAAGACAAGAAAGAATGGACATGGAACAAAGAATATGACAAAGCCTTCAAAGAACTCAAGGAGAAGATAACAAATCAACTGGTACTCTCTCTTCCAAAGAGAGAAGGAAAATTTAGGATTGAAACAGATGCTTCAGGACATGTTATTGGAGGAGTATTGTTCCAAGAACAAGAAGGAAAATGAAACCAATAACATTCTTATTCAGAACAATGCAACCTGCAGAAAGGAATTACAAAATTTACAACAAAGAACTAACTATTAGCAATTGTGGAAGCTTTGGCTAAATGGTGGCAATATCTGTTGGATGTAATGGAACCATTCAAAATCTGGACAGATCATTAAAACTTGAAATATTTCAGGGAACCTCACAAATGTTACGACTTAAGCCTTTAGTGCTGGACAGAAGAAGAACCTTGTATAGGGTTTACACAAGAGAACTCAATAGAGAACTCTGTACAAGATTGTCTACCTTATATACTAATACCTAATGGTCTGTGCAAGCTGTTTCCAACCCTACCCTAAATGACCATGTGAATTGCTTGTAGTATGACATCATCTCTTCCAGAACCTTCTATGTTCTTCTATTCGTCATATGGTTGGTAACTTATCATGTGACCCTATGGCCTGGCCACTCTGATCCTAACCCTAGCTCTAAAAATAGAATAAAGGAAAATAAATTGAAAAGGAAATAGAAATGAGAAAAGAACATAAGAAAATACTAAGTCCACTTCTTATGTTCTTGACAACAAGTTAAATGGACAACAAGCCAGATGGTACCTGAAACTACAGGATTATGACTTTGTTCTATAATACATTCCTGGAAAAACAAATACCAAGGCAGACATCTTATCAAGGAAGGATCAAGTGGACACAAAGAATAACAATAAGGACATCCAAATACTCAAAGAGGATTTGTGGATGAGAAGAACTACAGCAGAAGTGATAATGTTAAAAAGAGACAAGATAACAAACAATAATGAAATTGTGGAAGAAATTCAAAGGAATAATACAAAAGAACAGAAGGTACAACAACTGTTGAAAAAAGAAGATAGATCAACATGGGAACAAGGTGGAATTGTATATATTGAAGGGAAGATCTATATACCTAATAACCAAAAGCTGAAGGAACAAATATTATGGGAAAATCACAATAATACAGATATAGGCCATCTGAGACAACAAAGAATGATGAAACTAGTCAAATAAAACTATTGGTGGCCAGGAATCAAAGGAGACATAAAAAAATATGTTTAAAGATGTTTTAAATGTCAACAAAACAAAGTCCAACATCAAAGGAAATATGAAGAACTACACCTACTGAAGATACCATAAGAATCTTGGCAAGAAATCAGCATTGACATTATTGGACCACTACCTGAATCAAATGAAAAAGATGCTATTGTGGTAATAGTGGACAGGTTTACAAAGATGATTAGACTAAAGGCAATAACAACCAATATTTTATCAGAAGAGATAGCAAAGATTTACCAGGACAAAATTTGGAAACTCCATGGAATTCCAAGGAAAATACTTAGTGATAGAGAACCTCAATTTGCATCAAAATTTATGGGAGAATTTACAAAAGCACTAGGAACCAAGAAACAATTGTCAATAGCATATCATCTATAAATAGATGGACAAACAGAGAGGATAAATCAAGAAATTGGAACATTCTTCAGATATTATGTCAATTATCAACAAGACAACTGGACAGAATAGTTGGTAGCAGCAGAATTCCAGTATAATAATAAACAACATGTGGCAACAGGCAAGACTCCTTTTGAACTCAATTTTAGAAGACACCCATGGAAGAGCAACCTTGTGGTACCAATGGAATTCTCAAAGTTAGAAGAGTTTCTTACAAGGTTACAAAGAAGTTGGGAGGAAGTCACAAAATCAATGGAAGAAGCTTAAGAAAGGATGAGGAAGCAATTTGATCAGAAAAGAAGAAATCCTCAAGGATTAAAGATTGGGAACAATGTATAGCTAGAGAATAAGAATATCCATTCGAACAAACCTTCAAAAAAGCTGGACCAAAAAAGATATGGACCTTTTAAAATCTCAAAGGATATTGGTCTAGGAGTGTTTCAGCTGAAACTTCCAGAAGGATGGGCAATTCACAACATGTTCAATGAAGATCTGCTGATGAGGTGCAATGAGTGTTGTAGCAACTACTCGTCACTCAAGGACAAATGATCTCACAACAAGCAAAGCTCTCCAATGGGCTATCAAGTAAAGAGTGGGGGAATTACAAGAGAACTCGACAAGAAGCCCTTGCTGTATTGCTCCTCTATATATACTACTACATCATGGTCCGTGCTACAACAATGTGTTTACCTCATGTCCATCCACCATGCTTCTACCTCATGTCCTATTACTCATCCACATGTGTTTTTCTTAAGGCCACCATGCTTCCTACATGTGCCCTGATGTCATACCTTTAATCTCTGCTGTACATGTGCACACCATGTGTACACCATGAGGAACCCATGTCCCTTGACATCATTCCTAACCCTAACTCTTTATCTAGACTCTTCCTGATCCTTCTAGACCCTAAGTCCTTCCAGACCACTCTAGACTCTGTCACATGACTTCCAGGTCACGTACCTATCTCTTCTCCCGTTGTAGACTAATAATTATTACTGTCCTATATCTGTCCTAATCCTAACCCTACCTAAAGTCTGTCCACACTTTCGTCTTATAACAATGAGCCACAATTCAAAGGACAACACATGGAGCCAGCACCATTACCAACAATCATCAATGAGGAAGAAGAATACAAAGTTGAAGAAGTATGGAAGCACAGAAAACGAGACAGAGAAATGCAGTATCTGGTATATTGGAAAGGTTATGGGAATGAACATGATCAATGGATTATGGAAACAGGGTTACTTCATGTAAAAGGGGTGATTGAAGACTATTGGACAAGGTATTCGAGTCGAAACCTATAAAGAAAAGAGGTAAAATCCCAATTCGACAGCTCAAAAAATCCATTTGAAATCCCAAATATCTTATCAAATCAATAACACTTTTATAACCGCACCAACCTCCCCAAATCTATACATTTCCAAACAACTTAACAATATGGATAAAGCCAGAGTATTCAAGAAAGAATGAGATGATTGGATCCAATTATATCACAAAATGTTGAAAAGGTTAGAGATGATGATAGATGTGCAGAAACAAGTGCGAGAGATTATGAAAATTGTAGAAGAAGTGAATACTATGATCACAGAGATAGAAGGAACAATACTCAAGGCCAGCATTAATAATAGGATGATGAATGCAACAAACATTCTAGAAATATCAGAGAATTTATGAAACCTAATCCAATGCAATATGGAGAACAGAACATATCAAATCTAAAGAATGTTGGCTGATAAACTGGATGCATACAAAGAAAGAGGTAATAAATATGTAGAGGACAATATTAAAGAAATACAAGAGCTATACAAGGTTGAAGAAGACAAGAGAAACCAAGAAGTAATCAAAGAGAACGAAGTGATTCTAATCAAACCTTATGAAGTTGCAACATCAGTATCAGTAACAACAACAAAATCCAGTTTCATTGACAATAAGATTGAAAATTTACTGAAGTACATGAAGTTTATTTGATCACCCACGCAAACCAGATTGTTCAAACCACCATCTCATTACCAGTCACTTCAATCCAGAGGAGAACAAGACCCTGAATTTTGAAAAAAAAAGTGGCATTGGCTTTAGTAGACAACAAACACAATACTGAAACGTCAAGGAATGGATACCCTATAAATATGTATCAAGGAGGACCACCACACAAACCATATTTTATCACCATCGACAATAAAGATCAAGTAATTATCGGACCTAACAAGAAAACAGTAGCCATCTATGTGATCAGAGAACTTGAAGTGCTGATCTGAATTCATGGGGACATGAATCCTAAAAACAGGGTATTATTACAATCAATGCCTCAAGAATATAGCATAGAGATGGGCAGAGGGTATGATGACATGATTGGCTATGCTGAAGCAGTCTCAGTCAGCATCTCATGTAGAAGGTGTTGAAGCCTCATTCTATCCTCATGTACAATGATGTTATAAGACGAGAGTATAGATAGACTTTGGTAGGGTTAGGGCTAGGACATAAATAGAACAGTAGTATTATTATTAGTCTAGAACAGAGAAAGGGCACATGACCTGAAAGTCATGTAATAGAAGCTGGAATAGTCTAGAGCAGTCTGGAAGGACTTAAGGTCTAGAAGGATTGAGAGGAGTCTAGATAGTAGTTAGGGTTAGGAGTGATGTCAAGGGACAATGGTTCTTCATGGTGTATACATGGTGCACACATGTACAATAGAAATTAAGAGTATGACATCAGGACACATATATATAACATGGTAGCCTTATGGTAGATGAGTAATAGGACATGAGGATGATACATGGACATTAGGGCAGATAGATATTGTTGTAGCATGGACTACATTGTATTTATATAAATAGAGGAGCAATGCAGCAAGGGCTCCTTGTCAAGTTCTCTTGTAATTCCTACTACTAGATAGCCAGATAAGAGCTTTGCTGAAGTAAGCATACTACAGGGTTATTACAACTAGTGGTTGCTACAACAAATGACTCATTTGCCTCATGGACTACATATTGTTTCCTCACTGTACATTAGTATATATAGTGTAGATACTCTCCTGTATCTTCATACTTTACCAATTATCACACCTCTTGACTCCTTCTCAAGTCTTTGCCTTAGTGCAACCTGAGCTCTGAAGCTTAAGGTCATAACAAAATCCAAAGAAACAACACTAGAGAACAAGAGGTACAAAAAAATACAAGAGCAAATTCTACAGAAAGACTATGAACCAGTAGATATAGAACATTCAAGACAACAGAGAATGCTTAAGTTAATTAAGAGGAAGTACTGGTGGCTGGAAATATGAAATAACATCAAGAAATATATTCAGAGATGCCAAAAATACTAGTAAAATAAAGTACAACACATGAAAAAGATAGAGGAACTTCATCTGTTGAAAACATCTAAAAGACCATGATAGGAAATCAGTATCAATATTGTTGGATCACTTCCCAAATCAAATGACAAAGACATAATTGTAGTTATAGAGGACCAATTTATCAAGATGATCAGACTTAAAGCAACAATTACAACAGTATCATCAAAAGATATAGCCAAAATCTATAGTGACAAAATATGGAAGATATATAGAGTACCAAAAAGGATTCTTAATGACAAGAAGCCTCAATTTGCATCACAATTCACAAAAAGCCTTAACAAAACATTGAGAACAAAGAAAACATTATCCACAGTATACCATTCTCAAACAGATGAAAGAATCAATTAAGAAGTCAAAGTATTTATGACATTATATTGTTGTGACAACCACTAGTGACAAACACCAATAGCTGTTATGACTTTAAAGCTCAAAGTGTTAAGCGATAAGACAACTCTTGTAACACAAGAAAACTCAATAGAGTTCCTAGTACAAAGTAGTCTACCTTATATACTACTACTCATGGTCCGTGCTTACTACTGTGCACCCTACCCTAAATGACCATGTTGTACTACATGAGGCCAACATGTGTTGTCTATGCCATATGATGTCACTTTATTCCAGAACCTTCTACTTCATCTTGTGATCAATCATGTGACTATGCCATCACTTGTGACTGATGTGACAGCATGACCAATCAACCCTAACCCGAGTTGTTCTAAAAATAGAAAATTAAAAGAAAAAAGAAAAAGGAAAATGAAATAAAATGAAATGAGGAAAATAAAAATGGAGTCCACTGTCAACAATCTTAACAATAGCACACAAGAAGTAAATCTCTTAATAAGATATCATTATAGAGATTACAAGAGAACTCAACAAGGAGTTCCTAATATATTGCTACCCTATTTCTACTATAGATACATGGTTCATGCTAACAATAAATAACCCTACCCTAATGTCCATGTGTTGTTCATACTTCTACCATATGTTAACATCACATCTTTTATAAGAACACCATGTCCTATATATATGCTCTGATATCATTATTTTAGTTCTTTCTCCCAGAGTCTAGACCTATAATCTCACATTATGTGACATGTCATGTGACCACAGTCACATGCCTCTTCATCATCAGATAAAAGAAAAGAAAAAGAAAATTCAAAAGAAAAGAAATATTAAATCAAGAAAAATAGATAAAAGAAAAATGTTAGTGTTCTAGTGTACCATAACATATATTAACTATTAGCAAGATGATTGGATAGAATAGTTATCAACAGTGAAATTTCTGTCATAAACTTTATTCAGCTTGTATCTCCACAACTAGTAGACCAATTCTCACAAACTAAGTTGCACTGGAAAGCCCTAAATAAGGGCTATCTGCATATATGTGGAATGTATAAAAGTAATAACAAACAATTGAGATATCAGGTCATCAGTAACTATAAAAGCATTGTTTGCTAATATCTCATGAATGGCTGGATGAATTTGCACAATCAAACTTGCATTGGAAAATTCTCATCAAACCATTTCCAATGATATATGGTATATATCATAGTAATAATTATTCATAGAGATACAAGCATATTAATACAGTGACATAATTAGTTACCTTCTAAAATTAGCCTGACAGTTGCTGTGACAGATGATAGCTCCCATTAGGTATGAGTTTTGATTATGTGATGGAAATAGCTTGTACATGGATTATCACTATTTTGTATATATACCTCTGTGTCTGAGAATCAGACCTCAGACTTAACAACATCAATTTTCATCAATCTTTATCTTTTATCATCTGTATTAATCTTAATCATCATTGTCATTATTATTAAACTTCTGAATTACTCCTAAACCTCTGAGAGTGTACCCAAGATTTAGATATCACAAATAAGTGAGTAGTTTATTTTGTGATAATTCCAGTACAATAACAAGAAATATGCAGCTATAAAATACATCTCATTCAAGCTTAACTTTAAAAGGCATCTATAGAAGGAGGACCTGATGATGAAAACAAAATTATCAAAACAGAAGAATTTTCCCCAATAACTACAAAGAAGTTGGAAAGCAACAAAGAAGTCAATAAAAATGGCAAAAAAGCTATGAAGAAACAGTTCAACAAAAAAAGATACAATTTACAAAAACTGAAGCCAGAGAACAATATGTGGTTAGAAGCTAAAAATATCCAATCAAAACAACCCTCTAAAAAGCTAGACTAGAAAAGATACAGATCTTTTAAAATTACAAAAAACATTAGTTAAGGAGTATTTCAGCTGAAGTTATCAAAAAGATGAGCAATTCATAGCATGTTCAATGAAGAGCTGCTGATACAATGCAAGAAACCACAATTATATAAAGTGGAAGAAGTATGAAGTTACAGGAAACAAGGATGCAGTATACAATTTTTGGTTCATTGGAAAGATTATAGAAATAAGCACAATAAATAGTTAGTAGAAACAGTATTACTACATGCCAGGAAAGCAATTCAAGACTATTGGGCAAAGATTTTGAGTCAAAACTTATTTTAAAAAAAGGTAAAATTCTAAATTAACATCTTAAAACAAACATAGCATTGAGAAATTCAAGCAATAGCCTACCAATTCACAACTGTCTCTACCTCTCCTAACCTATATGTCATTCACACCGTTAACAATATGGACCTTATCATGACCTTGAACTAGAAAAAGAAGGATTGGACAAGAAAATATCATAAAATAATCTGAGGACTGAAAACAATGGCAGATCCTCAATTACAAATCCAGAATACTTATTAATCATTAGTTATAGTGTATCTTGATATGTTTTCTGGTATGCTTCTTATATCATTTTGAAATGTTCTTTATGTTATGATGCATATAATGTTAAGAACATTGACGATGGACTTCAATTTTTATTTCCCTTTTCATTTTATTTACTTGTCTTTTTCATTTCTCATCTATTTTCTATTTTTAGAACTAGGGTTAGGGTTTAGTGACAAAGATCACGCTGTCACATGACACGGTCACAAGTCACATGATGCATAGAAGGATGTAGAAGGTTCTGGAAGGATGACGTTATACAACATGTTGAACACATGTTGACCTTATGGTATATGCATGGCTGTTTAGGGTAGGTTAGAAATAGCTAGCACGGACCATGAGTCCTAGGTATATAAGGTAGACTATCCTGTACGGAGCTTTCTATCGAGTTCTCTTGTGTTAACCCAATACAAGGTTCTTCCCATTGACTAACCCTAAGGTCTTTGAGTTGTAACATATAAGGACTAACATTTTTCTTTTTCTTTTATCTATTTTTCTTGATTTTATATTTCTTTTCTTTTGAATTTCTTTTTCTTTTTCCTTTGATGATAAAGAGGCACGTGACTGCAGTCACATGACATATCACATGATGTGAGGTCATAGGCCTAGAAGCAGACTAAAATGGACTAGATGGATAATGTCAAGGAGCATATTAACAGCATGTCTACCTTATGGACAACATATGGACTTTAGGGTAGGGTTAATTATTAGTAACATGGACCATCTGTAATTTATATAAATAGGATAGCAATGCAGCAGAGACTCCTCATTGAGTTCTCTTCTAATCCTCATATTGATAGCCTACTTTGAGCTTTACTTGCTTGTGTGATTATTAGATTTTGTGTCTAGTGGTTGCCACAATACTTTGACTCTTTCATCTTCTTTATTTTTATATTGGTCTAATTCATCAGCTAATAGAACTTGAATATGATAAGCTTATTATTCCATGTCTCCATAAATGATATTTCTGAGATCCTTAAATATACTATAAATATCTCTTCCAATTCATGCTTTATAAGTTTCTCCAGTTTGTAGTAGAACAGTTTTAATATCTGCCAATTGTTTGCTGCATCTGTGTTACAGTACGAGAGTATGGACAGACTTTGGACTAGGGTTAGGGTTAGGACAGTAGTTAATTATTAGTCTACAATGGAAGAGAGATAGGAGATAGGCA
>Ga0157363_1006417_pt1 | contig 11050 bp, 6 predicted proteins | sample AttsexASBM1_FD_111477 | JGI IMG/M metagenome (GOLD analysis project Ga0157363, IMG submission 111477) | Fungus gardens microbial communities from leaf cutter ant in Ribeirão Preto, State of São Paulo, Brazil - Atta sexdens ASBM1 | ecosystem: Host-associated > Fungi > Mycelium > Unclassified ...
CACACACACACACACACACACACACCCACACACACACACACACACACACACACACACACACACACACACACACACACACACACATGCATGCACACACACTGTCTTGTACTTGTTACAAATTAATCTATTTTTATTTTTAATGATTTTGACAGCTATATGTGTATGTGTATCAGCAATAGTGTTTTATAATACTTAAAAATTTCAGGCGAAAGAAATTTTAGCTAAGGAATCCAATGTACAAGAAGTAAAATGTCCTGTAACAGTATGCGGAGATGTACATGGACAGTTCCACGATTTGATGGAATTGTTCAGAATAGGTGGCAAATCGCCTGATACAAATTACCTTTTTATGGGCGATTATGTTGATCGTGGCTATTATTCAGTCGAGACTGTCACTTTGCTTGTAGCTCTTAAGGTATAATATATAGTATACAAATTATTATAATTTTATTAAATTGTCATGCTTTATTAAACACTTAATGTATTCTATTTAATTGTACAGCATATATATATATGTACGTTAATTTCTTTCGAAAAAATAAGACATTTATTTATTTTTTCTTCCTCGGATTTGTTTTATACAATTAAAGGTAAGATATCGAGAAAGAATAACCATTCTGCGAGGAAATCACGAATCAAGACAAATCACACAGGTGTATGGATTTTATGATGAATGCTTACGTAAATATGGAAATGCCAATGTATGGAAATTCTTTACGGACTTATTCGATTATTTACCATTAACGGCATTGGTAGATGGCCAAATATTTTGTTTGCATGGTGGTCTGTCACCATCAATTGACACTTTAGATCATATACGTGCTCTAGATCGTCTTCAGGAAGTACCACATGAAGTTAGTATCAGCATTTATAATGTTTATAATAATAATTGTAATAATGGAACTTAATTTAGAGTTGTAATTGTGTGTATGTGTGTGTGTGTGTGTGTGTGTGTGTGTGTCTATTATTTAACAGGGTCCTATGTGCGATCTGCTTTGGTCAGATCCAGATGATAGAGGAGGATGGGGTATTTCACCTCGTGGAGCAGGATATACTTTTGGTCAAGATATTTCTGAAACGTTTAATCACTCCAATGGACTAACACTCGTTTCACGGGCTCATCAATTGGTTATGGAAGGTTACAATTGGTATGATTTGATTCATTAAATTAAAATAAATATTTTTTCTTCTACATGTACAACCAAGGATATTTTATAGGATATATTTTAAGAAGTTTCTATTATATATATGTAATATTGCTTATAATGTGTACTATCTCTTCTTTCAGGTGTCATGATCGCAATGTCGTAACTATATTCTCAGCACCTAATTACTGTTATCGTTGTGGTAATCAAGCTGCAATTATGGAACTGGATGATGCTTTAAAATATTCATTGTGAGTATGACTTTAATACTTTTATAATTGTAATGTAATGTTTACTTGCAAATTATTCTATTGATCTATTAAATAATATGGATGTTATAGCTTAGGTTCTAACGAATTAAATTATCCGAGTAATCAGTCAATAAGAGCTGACACAGGTTATTGATATGTATGTGTTTATTCAAATATAATATAAAATTGACTGCGCAAACGTTTTGATTTTTCGTTTAGGATCCTTTTCAATGCTATTCTCTCATCTATACTCTCATAACGCTTACAACACGAGTATCAAAAATATTAAAATGAAAACCTATGTTACATTAAAAGTCGCTTTTACATATAAAATTTGTTATAATAAATTAATGATCAAGTTGTGACACGTTTCTTCGTCCAACATAGTTCATTAAATTGACAGATTTACTAACTGCAATTGATTACATGATATAAATGTAAAATACATGTTATATTTAAAACTTACTATGTCAGAAACTTACTATGTTACGCTAAAGCTAAGCTATATTAGAACGCTGTGGAGAGAAGTTATCCGTTCGACATGAATCTCGTGTGAAAGTATGATAAACAATCGATATTTATCACGCGAATTGTTGTGGAAAGAGAAAAAGTCTCAATATATCTAAATATACCGAATCCAACAAATCATTTTTTTTAAGTTTAACCTTTTTTTTTTGCTTTTTATGTGGATCATCTTAGATATAAGACTTTGTAGAATCCTCTTATTATCTAGAACACATAGATTCCCAACGTGGCGTTATCATCCCCCGGTGGGCGCTGAGAAGATTTGGCAGTTCTAAGGGCAGTAGAAGGGCAAGCAAGAGTAAAAGAACGCGCCAGAAATTTAATCCCCTAAATTTTTTTAAAATAAACATTTAATTCTTAAACATTCCAGCATTATAGGTTGTGACAAAAAATTTTTTATTACATATATCCTAATTAGTTTAAACGTGGATTTAGTGGTTACAAATCTTTTGACGAAAAAGAGGAATCAACTGCAAATAGTTGAGCGCGGAGATTTAAGAATGCTGCTGACAAAAATGGAATCAAATATAAACAAATTGCTAGCGTCACATCAAACCCAAACTTCTAATTAATGATAATTTTTTAATATTTATAAATTTATATTATACTTATAATTTTTTAATATTTTTTATTTGATTTTTTATTTATTCTGTATAATTTTCGTTTTGTTGCTTTATTTAGAATTCAGAGAGAATTTATTACGGTTACGATCAAGGGGACACTGAACAAAAAAGTATTTTGAAGGGGACGGTGAGCTAAAAAAGGTTAGGAAACTATGATCTGAACTAGAACCTTTATCACTTCTCAATCAGAATCATTGATTCTAGTCTGTGCTCCGTTATAACAGAATGTTGTTGAGTGTTCAAATTTATGTAATTCTTACTCGTTTATTCATATTTTTAGCTACTTGTTTAGTCTACATGACTCATCCCAATTTTTACATTTAATTTGGTATACAACATTTGTATGTGATCATATTGGTAGTTTGTCTTTTAGTACTTGAATAAATTTACTTATTGATTCCCGAATATACCACGCATATAGTTTTATTATTCCTAAAAGATTGCTTTTTTTTCGATATGCTTAAGATAAAAGATAATGTTAAATATATTTTTTTTCACTTTATTCGAATGCTAAAAGACAAACTACCAATAGGATCACATATTGGTAATTTGTCTTTTAGCACTCGAAATCAAATGTTGTATACAAAATTATGTAAAAATTGATTGTCATATGGGCTAAACGAACAGAATGTTAAAAATATGGATAAACGAGCATAAGAATCATAAATTGGAATACTCAACAACATTCTGTTATAACAGAGAGACTGGAATTAATACAATGATTTTGATTGAGAAGAGGTAAAGGTTTTGGATGAGGAGAGAATTCTACAAAGATGTCTTATATCTATGATTCATATAAAACAGTAAAAAATGAGTTAAATTTAGAAAAATGATTACTGATTTGGTATACTCAGATGTATTATCTATAGTGTGAGACTTTCTCCCTCTCTACAACAATTGTATCGCGTGATAAATATCGATTGTTTATCATACTCTCACATGAGATTCACGTATCATCAGATATCATCGAACTTCTCTCAACGGCGCACAGTGGGTCAAGAGACACTAAAAACTGGCCAAAAATAGCCAACAGTCATTAGCAGCATTCAATTTAGAAAAGTTATTAATGTTATCCAAAGAAATAAATATACATTTATGCAAAATTTTAGAATAATGCGATTATTAATTTTGTGTCTATATATTTTCTAATTTAGAAAGTTGATTACAATTGTCGATTAATCGTTTTGACGTAAATAGTATTCCTTATGTAATATTTATTTGTTTTGAATGTTATTTCAAATAATGTTAATTAAAATTTGCATGAAATATAATTTCTAAATCATTATCCGCAAGAAAAGTCGATTTGTTTTTAGAAATAAGATTTAAAGCATGCTCTTTTGCAGTATTATGACATTAAATTATCAATCAAAATCTCTTCGAACCTCTACTGCGAAATTCGATTTTTATAAATACTATTGTACGTCTATGTCGACTTCTTAGTCGACTTTCATATGTACTAGTTGCCCCTTTTGGTCCCAAGAAATAAAACAATTAAACTTTACCGCAGGATGTAAATTTTTTGAAAATTCATAACGTTGACAATAGACAATAAAAAAATAAATCCTTATGTAATAATAATTATTTGGATTTAATGTTAATAAACATTGAAAAAAAAATTCAGTAAAGAATGTTTTCAAATTTATAATTTTTAAAATTATTAAAATTAATATTGTACTATAAGAATTCTTAGCATACATTTATATTAAATCTCTCAAATAATTCATGTTTCTTTAAATAATCATTACTAATAATAATAGGACTTATAGATTCATATGCAATAATTATTAACAATCATATAAAAATAATATATCATAATAATATTTAATATATCATAATAATATATCATAATAATATTTCATAAAATTACAAAAAATAAAAATTACTATATTTTAAATTGTGTGTGCGTGCATGCGTGTGTGTATATTTAATAATTATTTTATTATGCATTTATTATATAAGTTGTTTATTAATTAATAATTTACATCATTAAAAAAAATAATTTTACTTTTTTAACTAACTTGCTTGACACTTAATATGTATATGTAGATGTATAAAAGCGTCAATTTTAAGTAAGTATATTTAAGATACGAGGTTTGATATTTTTTTAACATTCTATTCCGTCATTTTAGATCCGCCATTTTGAATTTTTAAATTTTGAGTTCAGATTCGAAATCAACAATCATAAAAGACATTAAGTACTGAATTTAATAGTAATTGACATTTTTACCATTTTCTTGCGCCATATTGGTTCCATTATTTTGAATTTCTAATTTTTAAGTTTGGACTCGATATCAGGGACTTTAAAAACTCCTGAATATTCAATTTAACAGCAATTAGAGCACTTTTAGTACTTTTAATACTTTTAGTACTTTTAGTACTTTTAGTACTTTTTTTGTCTTCTGGCCCACCTTGTGGTATTCTAACATAACTTAGCATGTTTTGTAAGTTTTGAATTTAATATGTATTTTACATTTATATCATGTAATCGATTACATTTAGTAAATGTATATAAATAAAATAATATAAATAAAATTTGTCAATTTGAGAAACTATATTGGATAAAGGAATGTCACATCTTGACACATCATTAATTTATTATAATGAATTTTTATATAAAAGCGATTTTTGATGTAATACAGGTTTTTATTTTAATATTTTGGACACTCATGTTGTAAGCGTTATGAGATATAGCATTGAAGAGGATCCTAAACGAAGAATCGAAACGTTTATGTAATCAATTTTATATTATATTCGAATAAACTCATACACACTATAAATAAATTCATACACACTATAAATTCATACATCAATAATCTGTGTCGGCATGATCACTGGGATCTATTAAATGCATATTAAACGTATGTTGATACATTAAAATTTTTTTAAACAAATGTATGATAAAGTTTTTAAATACAAGGTGGTAATAATTTCAAACATGGTATTCTGAACGAAATAAAATTTGAATTCAATTTTTGAGGTTAACGTCGGTAACTCTCATTGTGTATAGAATAAAAACAGAAACAATCAAACTGAAACTTTGAAAATTGGATCCTATTTTATTTTGTTCAGAATTATATCAAAATTGGACCGACTCATAAATGTATGCTACATTATATTTTCTTTATTGTTAAAAGATTTTACTGATATAAAGATGTTTATTGTTTAAAGATGTTAAAAAATGATGCAACTTTACTAGTACAGGTATTATTAATTTTCTTTTGATTTTTTTGTTACAGCCTACAATTTGACCCAGCACCAAGACGTGGAGAACCACATGTTACCAGGCGAACGCCAGACTACTTCCTCTAAAGAACTAAATTTCAAGATTAAGTGTCAAGGTAGGAGAATGGAAACGCGACTTTATAGTGAGGCCAGACAGCATAACTTTCAATAAAACATCGCTAAATGAATGTGAGGCTCCGACATGTTTTCACACATACCACATATAGCCTCAAGTATTATATCATGGCTCACTTTGTGGTGTCTCATTGAGAGATAGAATAGATTACACGCACGTTTTGTGCGTGCCTTACATGATACATGTAGACACAACATTACTTGTACACTGAAAAGGAAAAAATAATACAATAATGTACACACGTATCGATTAAATTCATTTGTAGCATTGAGTTTTATTATATCCGCTTGTATTTTTATTATAAAAGAAACTGAATTTATAATAATGTACACATTTGCGCGCAATAGATAGAACAAAAATAACAAAAATGGTATTATTTTATGATATTATTAGGTGTAGTAAAAAGAAATACATTATTTTTCCATTCAATTTCTTGCAAAAATAATGGATTTCTTTTTACTACACCTAATATTTTGTAATCTTGAATGAGAATATTATAAAATTCGTTAAGAAAAATTTATTAACGAGGCAACATGTGTTTTAAACGACGGTTCGTTCTAACGAAGTTGATTGTCATACAAGATTTCAAGAAAATGTACCAAAATGGTTATAATTTATATTTAAGAAATTATCACGTTCTTATTGGTGTGAATGGAGCATGAGATGTTCCACTTGAAGAAAATGCAAAGTGAGTTGATGCAACAGTAAATTGGCATGCATAAATTATGCCATATAAAGATTCAATAAATATAATTCAATAAATATAATTTTCAAGTATAAAGTTCATCAAAAGATTTTTGACATTACACATACGAATTCATCAGAATCATGATGAGCAGTCGTTTCGTCAGAATTACAATTGTTTCTACACAATATTTATTTTTAAGCAAATGAAGTATACATTTTTAAATAATATAGAACTCCCTCAAAAGGTAAATGTAAATTTCGTTCTCGATGTAGCTTTTTATCTATTTTAGTTCCGAACGGATTCAGCATATTTGAAATGTAGGATTCACACTACGACATCGTATGACGGATGTCGTACGTAGTCGTACGTAGTGTGAATCCTACATTTTAAGTACGCTGGGTTCGTTCGGAGCGACTCCGAGAGACAAAACGAACAATACTAATGTATCCGTAACATTATTTTTGCAAAATAATATACGTTTATATAAAAAAAAAAAAAAGAAAAGAATGATGTCTACATCTGTATTTGAAATGTTTTTACTTTATTTAAGTAAAATGATTATATTTAATACTGTATATAAAATTAAGTTGCTTAGATTTATTTTTATATTATAAATTTGTTTTGTAATTTTAGACTGCAATATAAAATTGAGCTACATTGATTAATGATTGATCGTAAAAAAGATACGATACTTTTGCATCAATTCTATCTGCCTTCTAAAGTGAAACACATACTTTATATCGAGTGAATCTATGCATTCATCATGATTAAATTAAAAAAAAATTGTTTGCTTGTAAACTGATCTTTTTACTTATTAATGGATATAAAATATGCTTCTGATAAATAAACATGTGTAATGCAAGCCAAAGCAAAACCCAATGTCATTTTATATTCAATTTTATGTTAAATACAGGAACAATTTGTGTACAATGAACAGTTAAAAAAGAAACATATGAAGATATATTTATAAAAAGTAAGCATTACAATTCGAATATGCATAATGAAACAAATATAATAGCGATGATGAAGGATGATAAGGCGATCGTGAAATGTGTTAGATGCACATTATAGCAATTAACTAAGACTGTAAAATCCATATACAGTATAGGATGCAGCGCGGAGTAAGCCTTCTGCACAATGCAGGCTAAGCATTTTTTTTTCTTTTTTTTTCCGTTTTTTATTACACAATAAAATATACATAATATTCTTTAGACTACAATAATAATAAATTTTCCTATAGAATAAAAAATGCACTTGTATTATATATATGATGCGATGGAATTTGAAGGTATATTTGAAGAAATAATAGACATAGCAATTATTATAACTAATTTTATATCTGCTCTATTTATTGCCCTCTTATTGCATACTGACTTTCATACAACGGAAATTAATATAAAATATTAAAACACTACTGTGCGCGCGCGCGCGCGCGCGCGCGTGTGTGTGTGTGTGTGTGTGTGTGTGTGTGTGTGTGTGTGTGTGTGTGTGTGTGTGTGTACATATATACAGTACCCTCCATAAGTTTGGGAACACCCTGTTCTACAGGAAAGCCATTATATGATATGATCTATACATTTTTGTTTTAAACACTTCATAAGACGTCTAAATGACGATAACTATTTAATGAGATTTCAAGATTATGAAGCACATTTTAATTAAAATTCCATATTTTAATAACATGTTATTAAATCTTTAATTGAAAAAAGACGAAATAAAAGTACATGTATATATGTACGTTATCTATAATATAGATAACATATATATGTTTTATTTCGTCTTTTTTTCAATTATTTACAAATAATTATTTACAAATCTGTAAAACGTAGGGTATTTCCAAACTTATGAAGGGTACTGTATATGTGTGTGCGTGTGTGCGCGTTTTACTATATATATTACGGGCAATATGATTAATGTAAGAACATTATATATAATGGCCGGCCAATATAGATAATGTCCGCTTGTTTTAGACAATGTGAATAATGTAAGTAAAAATGTTCAAATTAATAAAATTGACCGGTTATTATGAATAATGCCCCTGGACTAGTGGGAAATGTGATTAATAGATTGAAAGTCTAAAAATATCATTTAAAAAAATAGAGGCAAATGTTTATCTTTACCCCGCCCAAATGATTTTTCAGCGATCTCGATATTAATCTTGATTTTCAAAGAAGTCAAGATTATTGATTTTTTCCATCGCTTGTCATTAAAAAGTTGTGAACAGAACAATTTTTATCATTTCAGATAATGCGCTCCTAGGCGGGAGGGGAGGAGGTGGAGTGGGAGTTGCTTCAGGTGAAAGTCATAGTGGAAGGGATAAACATGATATGTGCAGTTGGACAATGTTTCTTTCTAAATCTCTGCTATCTACGGACTGTTCGCAGTGTGAGTAGCTACCCGTTTAAAAACTGACTCAGTACAGTTTTCTAACTGTTAAACTGATAAACATGGGACGGTAATCATAATTCCGTTCGTTTTATTTTAAAATTGTCTTAAATAATGTCTTAAGATGTCATAAGTCAATCTGAGGACTGTATTAGCATCTTAAGATATTATTATATTTAAGATAGTTTTAAAATAAAAATGGATTATGAATACCGCCCCATGTTTTTTTCGCGTTTCACAGTTGGTAGTCCATGCACACTATAGACGACGAGTAAAAGTAGGTATGGTTTGACCGAACTGCACACCATGTAATACTTCCACCATGATGAAAGTCGTGCGCCTCCATGCAGGAAAGGAGGGATAGGAGCAAAGTTTTATATATATATATATTAGAGTAGGCAAGGCACAGGGGCTGTGTAAGTGGAAATGTTAGAAAAGGAAAGAATATGGGATAAAACGCAAATAGAACTTTGAAAGCTGAAGCAGCATCAATATATTGTTTTCCTAAACTCTCTCTACCTAACACTGAAAATCAACAGCGCAATTAAATAAGGATGCTGATGATGACCATCTCGTTTTCTGTTTCTTTCACACATTCTTGGCTTCCCTACTCTACATATACAACCTCTTTGGGTAGGAGAGGCTTTGCATGGAAAGTCGTGCACCTCTCGGCAGAGAACGAAGCGAATCTCAATCCATCTCCCCCCCCCCCCTCTTGCTTGGGGGCGTATGATTTCATCTGAAGCGACTCCTCAGTTCGCCCCTATTTGGGGGCGCATGACTTTCATCTTTCTGTCAAGGGTAAATACTGCTGAAATATGTATCTTATGTTTAAAAGTTATGTGTTGTTCATAAAAATTGTTCTGTTCATAACTTTATAATGAATGACGAGCGACAGAAAAAATCAATGACCTTGACCTTCTTGAAGGATAAAATCAACATCAAGATCAATGAGAAATTATGGTTATAGTTGGGGCGGGCTGTGTAAAGGATTAAAGGTAAACATTTACCTCTATTTTTTATAATGGTATTTTATATTTTTTATAATGGTATTTTCAATCTATTACTCTTTTCCCACTAGTCCGTGGGCATTATTCATAATGACCAGTCATTTGATTAATTTGAATGTTTTTGCTCACATTATTCACATGCTCAAAACAAGGAATTATTCATATTGACTGGCTTATGTATAAGTCCACATGAATCACATTGTCCGTAACATATACATACATACATATTAGATGAACAAAGAAAAAGAATTTTTTTTACTCGGCCTCTCAACTCAAAAGCTTTCATTTCATGCCAAAATACTACTAAATTTTTATTAAAAAATAGTATGATTTAGAAGTCGCTAGTGATTTTTAAATTAAAATTTCGATTTTCCTTAATACATGTTTGATTTGATGCAAAAATAGTTTAATCCGGATTTTTAAGTAGTACTATATGTTTTTGGGTCGCTGAACACAATGCAATAATTCATTTAGCTTTACGATATATGCCTTAAAAAATACAGTAATGTGAAAATTAATGTAAAATTAATTAATGTGATTAATGTGAAAAAATGATTAAATTTCGAATTCAAGATTGATTTTAGCAAAATTCAAATGGATCATTACTCCCCTCAAATTATAAGTCTGTTCCGCTAGAACAAGAAATTTTCTCGACATTCTACATGGCCTTTAAAAGTTAAATGGCATTTAACAAGATTATTAAACATTTAAGGATTCAACGAGCTATAATTAGGTGTGACAAAGTAAAATTTATTTTCCACAATTATATTTTTTGATAATAAGTTCAAATAATATTGGATTGTCTGGAAAGTTCGTGCCGATTTTAAAGGAAAATTGAAACGCAGAAGATTTAAATTTTTAATTTCATTTATTACGAACTTTCCGGACAATATGTTTCGACTATACTTAGTCTTCATCAGCCGCAGAAAATATAATTACCTATATCAAAATTGAATTAACATTTATTATGAGGATCATCTCACTTTCGACAATAGACAGTATAACGCAACCGTATTATTTAGTCAAATTTGTCAAATAATAAACAAAGTAATCATGAATCATCAA
>Ga0157363_1006418_pt1 | contig 11046 bp, 6 predicted proteins | sample AttsexASBM1_FD_111477 | JGI IMG/M metagenome (GOLD analysis project Ga0157363, IMG submission 111477) | Fungus gardens microbial communities from leaf cutter ant in Ribeirão Preto, State of São Paulo, Brazil - Atta sexdens ASBM1 | ecosystem: Host-associated > Fungi > Mycelium > Unclassified ...
ATGAATAAATATACATACCTTTGTATAAAAATAATTTTGTATAATTTCTTAAATTAATTATAAAATGCCTACAGCTGTGTAAAAAAACACTGCTACTTTAATAATAATATTCTATGTAAATTTGTATTTATTATATGTCGCTGAATTGTTACAACTCGTTTGTAATGTAAATCTTCATTATTGCGACATCGATTCAAGGAATTAGGGGAATCTAATTTTCAAAAAATATTAATACACATTTTAATAAACGATAAAAGAAAAATGTAAATCATGAGAAAAGAAACTGAAGTCAATAATCTATGACATGGCCGTTCGGCTCTGAATATTCTTGTTGATTGCTACTTCTGCCTCCTCCGCGAATATCATTTAACTTTCTTCTAAAACTAATTACTCCCTCTTTTTGTCCTCTTCGCAGTTTTCCCGACATGCAAATATTCTTCTCTGTCTACCCTGACTTGACTTCTAGTCATTTCAAGTCTATTGTGTGTCAAGTGAGAATCACTTTTTAGTGTGACCGCATGATTCAAATGGTTTTGTTTTCAAGGCAATAATATCAACTAGGATTTATGATCATAAAAGACCACAGTTGAATTTTACGTATAAACGTGTCGCAATTTCTTCATATGAAAATTATTTTTGTAAAACAAAGAATATTATGTACAAGCTTCCAGCGAAATCATAAATTCTGAAATTCTTAAGACTTTTATTTCCAACTTTATTTCACACTCTAAACATAAAACAGATATCTCATTTGTAATTGATCTTTATAAAAAGTTTCTTACGACACGTCACGTATGGCAAAATGGAATAAAACGCACATCTTGCTTCCTCTCACATATAATCAAAGCACGAAGGTGGCTGACAAATAACGAAATCATATAAGATGACAACGCCATAAATACGTTTTTTTTTGCCTTTTCTTTCATTCTCCATATAATGGCATCGCTCAGCGAAGCACTTAAATGTCGATTATACTTTCGTGTACTCATATCTTGATGTTACACGTATCTTTTCCTTTCCAAGCAACGTTTCTATAGGCAGCGTAACTTTATGTCGTAAATACTGCTACTTCATTTACATACAAAGAAGCTGGGTCACACGTTCCATGTTTTGGCTTATAGAAAAGGCGGTAATTACTTCCATGATTCGTTATATACATGTTACACAATTCTTTTGTAGTGCAAAACATTCCGTCGCGAGTCGCGCAAACTTCTCTACTCTGCACAATTCGAAACAAGCACAATTTTCTTATCACGGAGGTTTTAACGATGACGAACGTATAGTTAATAGAGCGACGCTTCGTGGTTCGTTTAAAAATTTCGATCGTTAAAAGAAACTAGCTCATCTATCTTACCATTCACCTCCTTTAAAAGATTTTCCCGGCAATGGCTCATTAAATAAGTACTACTATAAGGTATTCTAGGCGATCTAATTTCTATAGAAGCAAATAGAAGTTCCAATATTTTGATTTTCACATTTCAAATAAAATACAATGTCAAAAAATTAATTCAATACATTTTTGTCATTTAACTAAAGACATACCAACATATGATGATACCAGAAATTATTGAAAAAAAATTTATATTAAGTGTAAGAATAGTAAAATACTAGAAATAGCTCAAACGGGACTAATCTTTACTAGAAGCTGCAGCAATTTACGATTGATGATATATCGAATTTCTCACAACGATAACTCATTATTGAAATTTACCGTATTAAAAGAAATGAAAGTTTTTCTTATTCGGTGAATCGTTTATCTTTTACTCATCATGTGATAAATATAAAACTGATATTTATGTATAATAATCTTACTAGACCGTGCATTTGAAAATTCAATAATGAGGAATAGAAATAATGGCCCTAACGATGAAAAAATTCAATCTGAATTACTATACTAATAAGGTACCTAAGCCGAATAAAGTCCACCTAATTTATTTTATTTTTTTTTAATTTTTTTATGGGGATATTGAAATAAACTAAGTGAAAATTAAATCTTTATTTCATTCACTGCCAAAGATGAAATATATTGTTTATACAGAATATGTGTAAATGAACGAAAAAAAAATTTTGTTAAATTCTGACATTGAGCCTTATTACATGCATATGAATATAAGGCCTAAATCAAAAGTTAATTAAAAATAACAAAGAAAGTAAACATTTTCTTTCTAAATCAGTTTTAAAATGATTATTAATCATAGAAAGGAAATTCCTTAGGACTTACTCTACTTTCAAATATTACAATTATCTTTAATTTTATTTGTAATTAACTTTTTAATCTTTGGAAATTTCTAGCAATTTGAATGCAATTTTGGCTTCTTCAAAGATAGCAGCATTAAAAATCATTATTTTCCAGCGTAGATTCCACACATAACAAATAAATAATAATAGCTATAATAATCACAAAATATGGGCCTTATTTAATAAGTATATTATTTAAAAGAATACTTATACTTATTTCAAAAAATTGATTTATTAGTTATTTTCCATAGTTAGGAAGTTGAATAATATTATAATGAATTATAACAAATTATGAAATATTGTATACTGGTGAATTTTGCAGCGGATTGTTATAAAAATTGCTCAGATTAGCCTCATACATACAAGTTTTTTTGTATTAAACAAACGTGTTGCTATCGATTCCAATTCTTTAATCCTTTTTTGTCTACTTCCTATGACACATCTTTAAACATATATTGCAGGCGAGTTTTAAAATAATAAATTTAAAAGTGGTTAGACCTTATTTAGTGTATGGGCCTAATTTGATTCAGATACCTTATATTATACATGTATATATATCATATTTAGTCATTCACACTGCGCGCCAAATTGGTTTTTCGAACTTGTAAACGTAATTAAACTATAGTAATATCACAAATTAAATTGACAAGCTATTTTAATAATTTGATACTCAATTAGGCCTTCTATTAAAAAGATGTTAATATACTGAAAAACTATAAATAAATTTATGTAATTTATTTAATTTGATATTTATTATAGTTTAATATTTATTAAATATTTATTATTGTATATATTAATATAGCATAAATAAATAGCATATTTATCAAAGTCTGACCTTTTCGTCTCCAAGATAAACCGATTCGAAATTCGCGAATATCAACACATTTTTTCGCGAGTGCATCATATTGTGCTGCGTTACGTGATCATGATTTGCATGATTTCGTCTCGTTTTATTCCATACAATTAACATACAATAGCAAATCTGATTTTGGCAACATTGCGCGCAGTCTCATATGCGACGTTACGCGGGAGCGTCACTTGACACAGCATAGTCATTGATGGCACGCACTGTACCGTTACATCGTCACGCTGAAAAGATTAAACCAGCGGAACCGCGGCTGGCAATGTATGTACAATCGGGAAAAGCTCCCGTTCTTTTGCGTATCAAACAGTTTGACATGCGACCGCGCTAAAAGCAAACGGAGAAATTATGGCGTGAGTAAAAATTCGCCTCTCTCACTTTCTTCCTTTTTCTTTCATGTTTTTTTTCTCTTCATCTTCCTTCGAAACGGCACGCTATCAGTCGAACGATTTATTGACGAAATATTAATGCGAATCACGAAAGCGGAACTAACGAATGCTTTAAAGCATAACTTTAAAGCATATTCGACATTTGGCTCTTATGTTGCATATCGAAGCTATTAATGTGTCAAATTAATTCGCGATATGTTATCATAATACCTGTAAGATTAAGACAACATAAAATTCTTACTAAAGTTATTTACACAACCGAATAATTCTTCATCAAAGACATCACGTAATGGTTCGATATTCCTTTGCTGATGGAACGTGCAACAATCTGAAACATATAATAGATAATTTATAGAGTAAAAAGAGTCAGAAGAAAAATTAATGGCTACATAAAAGTCGCAAGGTGAAAATGGGAAGTCGTTCGCATGACACTCTTTGCTTTCGAATAATTATTCATCATGGACAAACGTGAGCAAGCGTTGTTCGTAAAGCCTTCCAGAAATACAATAATTACCACTAATAACTACTGAAACGCGGTAATAAAAACCTTTATTACCGCTTCTCCATTCTTTCTCCTATTCTATGTTAAATTATTGCAATGTGAAAAGATCTTTCTTCTTGAAAATAACTTTGTCATTGCGCAACACATTTTCAAAAATATTTCATTATTTTTCAAAATAAATGTTTAAGTTTTATTTTAAAAAACAATGAAATACTTTTGAAAAGTTTAAGTTTAAGTTTTATATATTATATATTAGGTGTAGTAAAAAGAAATCCATTATTTTTCCATTCAATTTCATGCAAAAATAATGGATTTCTTTTTACTACACTTAATATATATTATATATATATTATATATATATATGTGGGTCGTTTGATGAGTTTGGTAAATTTCCATGAAATTGCGCTACAATCCATTTGATGACGCGACATCTCGAAAGATCCACTCTTCGAATCCCTTCAGGCCAGAAGAAATTTCAGCCAGAAAGGACGCATAGTTCATGTTTGATAGTCATTTGAAGCGAGATTGGCGCGTAAAAAAGTGCTCTTCCATCAAGACAACGCATCGTCCCATAAGTCGACCGTTGCAATGACAAAACTACGAATTGGGCTACGAATTGATTCCTCATCCACTCTATTCTCCGGATTTGGCCCCGTGTGACTTCTTTCTGTTCCCAAACTTAGAAACTTGGCTCGGTGGGAAGAAATTCTCGTCAAATGAGGAAGTCATTGTCGCCGTCAATGAGTATTTTGCAGACAGCCTACTATACATACAATAAAAGAAATATCTACATGCAACAAAATCGATAACATTTTCATCCAGATAACATAAGAAGTCGTTGCATTAATATAACTTAAACATTATACTGCGTCTTTTTCAGTCGCAAGTATTGTCCAAGGCAGTAGGACATTACTTTGTAGCTGAACCCTTAAGCCGATTTCACATCGGGTTTCTTCGCTCTAATACTCTCGGCGTGCACGTGATCGAGGGTACACGATTAGTTATTGCTGAGCAATTGATACCTTTGTCAAAGGTATCGAACCGTGAGATTGAAATGCGATCGCGCATTTTCGCGATGAAATGTCTCACGAGTAATTTTCAGCGATGAGCGCCTTTCAACAATCAACGCTGAATGACAAAGCTTTCATAGAAATTGCAGTAAAATTGTCCGCAACAGAGAGCATCGATCTGTGAAAATGATTAGATAAAGAAATGATTAGATGAAGAACGAGTACGATTGATCATTATGAATTACAAAAGTAGATACAGTACGACTAAATAAATTTTATCTTTCTACTGTTATATTCTTTTCTTCATTCTCCGAAAAGTTTTTAGCAAACAAAACTTATAGAAATAAAACAATTATTTAGAGCAACAAATCATTTATGTGCGATTTATTAAAAAAATTACTTATTAGATTAATATAATAAACACTATTTGACTAAATTATTGATTCAACTTTCTTTAATAAAACCAAATATTTTCTTAACGTGCTGTGTTAAAAATGGTTTATAGTTTATAAAATAACTATTGGTTTCTTTGACCGTCAAGATAATTGCTACGTTTCACTACTTTCGCTTCAAGTACTAACATTAATAATATTATTTATGATTTTAGCCGATTTATGGTTTTTTTAAACTTTCAATATCACACGGAAAAGAAAATGTTGTTTACTAATAAGAGCGCTATTATCACATTTCGAAGAAACTCAATGATAAATTCAATTTAACAAATTGAATCTTCTTAATCATCTTGATCAGTGATGCAGAAGATAACCTTGTTATTAATTCGACGTAGAAATCGTTTGTTACATCATGTATCTTAATGAGATAAACACTTGTTCGCAGTTGTACACATTATTTTTAGTACAAGAGATCTGGAGAAGTTTCAACTTTTACGTAAAAACCGTATACTTATCGTATACTTATAAGTATTTACTAGTGATCTCATAAAGTTCCAGTGCAATTGTTATAATTATGCACGCAGACTCTTGCGCATGAAAACAATTCAGAAATGCGCTTTTGACATGATTCCCATCATTTTACTCATGCAGTAATTATGTACCTGCACATTTAGCGTGTGCATAATTTTGCATGATAAAACCTTTAATAAGAAATCTATGTAAGTTGCATTATTAGTACATTAACAGTTAATTATTATTCAAATATATTTTAACATGTAATTTATACTTATATCTCAATTTGTCATTATTCAAAATCATTTCTAATTATTTTTCAATTAGTTTGGTAATCATTAATATATCTATTGGCAATTATTTTAACAATTGTAATTACCATTACTGTTTACTATTAAAAATTCAATAAAAAAATGATTTGATATCCGATGTTTTATGTTCAATTAAGATACATTCTTGTCAGTCACGCTATGAAAACAATCTGCATACTCAGTGAAAATTAAATGCATCGAAAATTAGCAAGGCAGGTTGTGAAGCATTCTGAGAGAAATCCTTTCGCCGATATGCACGAACGAACATTGAGTAAAATCGGTTATAGTAATCGAGAGAGTATCTAAATAGTTTGGATTTATCCTATTATTCAGAAATAGCAGGTTTATAAATTATCAAACAATCTTTCTCGCTGAAGAAGAAAATGAGCATTGGAAAAGAAGACAAAATTTATGAAAGTTTTATTAACTGTTTATATTTATATATTCATAATATGTTGCAACGAGACATTGCTTGAAGCTACTACTGAGCTTATTGTTCCTTACATGGCTTCGTTTCAATTGGATAGGACTTCCAATATAAAGTCAATATTGTTTGAAACGTCCTCGTTATGAGAAAAATAGACCATCTCGTTGATAGCAAAACATTATTAGAATAAGATATAAGCAATAAAAATAGAATGTTAATTGAATTAAATCTCATACTATTTTTATTTGTCTTACAAAATAATATAATTTCCGACATACAATATATCAAAAATACCATAATATTTACTTTTTAATTGACAAAGCATATCATGGTAAGAAATTTTAATGCACAAAGAATGTATTGACACTTTAGAAAAATCATTAGTAAAATCAATATACCGTAACAACAATTTTACACGTAAAAGTTGATGTGGAATCTCGCTAAGAGATTTTAATGCACAGAGTTAAATATACAAAAAAAATTTGAATATTCTAATGGAATTAAATAAATTTTTCAATGTTTTCAATGTTATCGTAGCTTTCTCTGCGCATTCGCACAAATTGATCTTCGTACTGTGCACGAATGCACTATTTAATGATTTTCACGACCAGTCTTTCAATGTACAGTCACGAAAGAAACTTGAAATTAAACGAAGCGCATCTTTCTTAGCAGACCTATATTTGAGACGAAGCAAAAGTGCGCCGGTCTAACCAATACAAGCCTAATACTTAAACTAATACTATTAAGGAGTTAATAGGTATTCAATTAGAAAAAGAACGCTCCCAGTAGTGTGTCACAGCCGATAGAGTTAACAACGTTCCATTGATGCTACTCCAATAAAGTATCAACAAGATTTTTGAGATTTCAAATTTTCGAGGAAAGCATGTAAAAAAATAATCGATCGATAATATTACTTCGATAAAAGCTATACTATTATCACGGAGAGCGGCTGCGATAAAACTTTCTTTAATGCGCTTTAACGTCTTTTGCAAAAAGTGTTCCGTGTTCGGTAAAAAAAAATAGATGGAAATCTCGTCGCGTAAGTAACTTTTAGAAGTAACAAGATATTCCAATGTTATTATCCTATTATTCTATTTCATAGAAATTTCAAACTAATCAACGCTTCATTGTTATTATTTTCAATTACATTCGAGAGCGAAGAAAGCAAAAACGATTTAAATAATATCTTGTTGGAGCTATTATTGTTTTGAAAGTCTTCGCATTGGCATAATCACATCTTAACTCATAAGATTCTAACAGCGACACGTTCATCGATTATGTGTAGAAATGACTGGAGGTGGAACTAACATGGCATACCACGGTCTCAGTCAACATGTCAATTTCGATGTGATACCGGATCCAGGTGAGCGTTTTCGATTGGAAGAATTGATCGGCGAGGGTACTTATGGTGAAGTGTACGCTGCTTACGATAAAGAAACTGGCAACAAGGTAGCTATCAAAATACTGGAGAATGTCGCTGATAACATCGAAGAGATTGAAGAAGAATATTTGGTGTTGAGAGATTTAAGTCAACATCCAAATATTCCCATTTTCCACGGTTTATTTTTAAAGCGAGCGAAGCCTGGTCAGGAAGAAGATCAATTATGGTTCGTGATAGAGGTACAGTCATTAAATTTCATAAAACAAATTCACAAAAAAGAAAATGAAAATGTAATGAATTTTTTTATAAAAAAATTAAAAATGTAAAATAATGATATTACTTGTACAATTAATTGTAATAAGTTAAACGATGCTTGCTGATAAAAACTGTTATCCATTCTAATTGAATTCTATAAATTCTATACATATCTTTTCTGTTAAAAAGAAAACAAGAGTAAGAGAATCAATGAAGAATTAAAAAAATGTATTTCTCAATGAATTCGAAATTTTTATATAAATTAGTTACTTTCTGCTTTCCTACACGAAAAGAACGATTTTGTTAAAAATCCAAAGATTTACTGGATGCAGATCTGGAAATAATTTTGTAAGAAACTCACGCATAATGAGTACTGCTACAAAAAATTTTGATATTCTAACAATAAACTCGAGCATCCTACATAATTATTTGATCTTTAACAAAGATTATTTTCAGATCTGTGTGTATTTAATTAAATTTTTTAATCTTTAAATACAGAAAAATTATTCTTTCTGTGTGTATGTATATCAATTTGTCGATCTTTCAAGGAATAAACGGAAACGGGTTATGTAAAAAGTTAATTGCTCCGGTTCCAGTTGTGCACTGGAGGTTCCGTAACCGACCTCGTACAGGGTCTCAAAAAACGTGGCAGTCGCCTAACGGATGACCAGATAGCTTATATCTTGAAGGAGACCGTCGAAGCTCTGATCTTTCTGCACAGTAATCATTGCATGCATCGCGACGTGAAAGGTCATAATATCCTTCTCACGGAAGAAGCGCGTGTCAAATTGGTCGATTTTGGTGTATCTTCACATCTGGCTGCGACTCTCGCCAGGAAAAACACATCTGTCGGAACGCCATATTGGATGGCACCGGAGGTGAGTTTAAGAAATTTTGCTGTTTTTTTTAAAGCGAAAATTTTATAATGAATAAAAGCAACGAAAATAATATACACTGTTAGAAATGTAACCACGCTGCTTTACATGTAAATGAAGCTCGTGATTATAAACAAAATTAAAAGTAATGATTAAAGTATGAATGATTTAACTGAAAATTAAGTTACAGCAGTTACTTAAATATAATAAACATGTAATTAAATATGAAATTTAATAAAATTTTATAAAAAATACATTAAATTTCATAAATTTTCATGAAAAGTACATTAAATTTTATGTACATGTACACAAATATACTTTTTAGTTATAAATATATTAAATTTAATGTCGTGAAAGATTAAGTTCAAATTGTGTAACTTAAAAGTTAATGAAATTTAAGAATATTTCTAACAGTGTATGGCAAATCAAACGATCTATTAAGAAAAAAGTGAATCTTATACATGCACATAATTTCGTTCATTTCGTAATTTTGCAAATTTTGAAATACAACTATGCTTCGATCGTGTCATAAAACAGGTAATAGCTTGCGAGCAGCAATTGGATTCATCGTACGATTCGCGTTGCGATGTCTGGTCGATCGGCATTACCGCTATCGAGTTGGCTGAGGGTGATCCTCCCTTATCGGAATTGCATCCCATGCGAGCACTATTTCAAATTCCGAGAAATCCTCCCCCTTCCTTGAAAAATCCGGATATATATTCGTCGGAACTGACGGATTTTATAGCTGAAAGCTTGGTGAAAGATTTGGAGCATCGGCCGTTTGCCAGTGAATTGAGAGAGCACCCATTATTGACAAAGGTGGAACCAATCGTAGAGAAAATCAGAGAGCAATTGAGAGAAGAGATTCGTAGACAGAGAACAGAAGGTCGCGTTCACAGGCAGCCGGAAGTGACTACAAAACATGGTAAATTGAAGACGGACCGCAAGACGAGACCAGAGAAGATGTACATGGATGATCTGGCGGCTCTCGACATGCTATCGGAAGAGGCTATTGTCGATCAATTACAGCACCGATATGAGCAAGCGCAGATATACACATATATCGGGGATATACTGGTTGCTGTTAATCCTTTCACTAATCTAGGTTTATACACCGGTATCGTAAGTATTTTATTTATATTAGATAAATTGTTCCATTAATAGGCACATATTAATAAACACACATAAATTATTTGTTACTTGTATTAATAAATATTTAATAAAGTATAAATCATTATAATTACTATAAGTTTATAATTACTAAGTTTATTCTTTAGGAACAAAAACGGTACAAAGGACAAGCGAGATCAGATAATCCCCCACACATATTTGCGGTTGCCGATGCCGCGTATCAAGCTCTACTTCATCAACGTCAAAACCAAGCGATAGTTATCAGCGGCGAATCAGGTGCCGGAAAGACGGAAAGCGCAAATTTACTACTAAAACAGCTCGTCTATCTCAGCAAGGCGCCGAATCGTAACCTCGAGGAGAGAATACTCCAAATAAATCCTATAATGGAAGCTTTCGGAAATGCCACGACTGGTATCAATGCGAATTCTTCCAGATTCGGAAAGTACCTAGATTTAACAATGACAAAAGGCGGAAAGGTGACTGGTGCGCGAATTTCAGTATATCTGTTGGAACAATCACGAGTGATTGCTCAAGCTGAGTACGTTCTTAAAAATTATACATGTATAACATATAACTTGTATATATATATATATATATATATATATATATATATATATATTATAAATATACTATAAATATACTATATATATATATATATATATATATATATATATATATATATATATATATATATATATATATATTAGGTGTACAACTTCCGCCATTTTTTTCCGAAATTCGAGGCTTTATTGTAAAAAAC
>Ga0157363_1006419_pt1 | contig 11046 bp, 9 predicted proteins | sample AttsexASBM1_FD_111477 | JGI IMG/M metagenome (GOLD analysis project Ga0157363, IMG submission 111477) | Fungus gardens microbial communities from leaf cutter ant in Ribeirão Preto, State of São Paulo, Brazil - Atta sexdens ASBM1 | ecosystem: Host-associated > Fungi > Mycelium > Unclassified ...
AAATTAAACGAGCAAAAGTAAATGAAAAATTAACAATATGTTTTTCATATGAATAGAATACAAAAATAACCTTTTCGATTAATAATAAAAAGATTTATTAAACAGAAACTACAATATTATGTATTTATATAAATAATTCTTAAGAGAGAAGAGAGAGAGAGAGAGAGAGAGAGAGAGAGAGAGAGAGGAAAAGAAATATCATTGCGGAAATAAGATAAGCTCAACGCTTGAAATTCAATTGCGTTAAAACATGTTCATAAAATATGTTTGTTTTACATTTTTTCTTACCATAAGATATGTCGCTAGTTCAGTGCAACAGGTGAATAGCATTGTTCTACGTTACACGAATTGTAAAGTGTTTCGAGATATTGAACAACATCTACATATGTTTGCAAAATGCAACACGCACGATCCGCATCCGATTATCGCGACAATGTTGAGAATCATCACCTGCATTATAATGTATAAACTTGTTCAAATGAAAACTACATTCACTTCATGTTTTTGCGATGTGATTTTTAATCGCGTTCAATTAGATTTAGATAAACTATACATACATATACATATACAAGCAAGTATACAATATATAATTAATAAAATATTGAACTAATGAAAGTATTATTATGTATATGTCTCATGTCAATACTTTCGTTAGTTCAATATTTACTAGTTATATATAGTATGTTTGCTTATGTGTGTATACGTATGTACATATATATTTTTAATTATAAATTAATGCTAATATACAAATAACACATAAATAATTAAATGATCCTGTAATATAACTACTACTTATTTCTGAAACTATTTAGTAATATTGGGATATATATTAATATTAGAAAGAATTTATATGTACATATTCCCTCTTTCTTATTTTCTCAGTAGTAAAAAATATGAAATCTTCAATCAATAGAAGTTAACATTTCTAATTAAATATCAAAAAAAATGTTAAGATAGAGTAAAATAATAACTTAAAAGTTCCGTGTTGTTATATATAATTTAAAAAAAAAAGAAAAATCCGAGATATCCAATCATAACATTATCGGCGATCAGAGTTAATCGTTACATTACAATGCAATATCTGGATTGAAACGAGTCAACATAATTCCTTAATTACTACATTCACCATCGCAAACTTCAAGAACGCAGTACGTTTATCGTGACTCAAGAATTATCTCGAATATACGTAGGAAGCATTCGACCGATGATCGGCTGTTATAGCCCTCTACGTATGTTTCTTGCGCACTTGCTTTCTATTAAATGCCAGGTATAAAATTGCAGGTTACAGCGGCCCATTTCTCATGCGTCTGACCGAGCATGGAGAGGAACGAACCCGAGCGAATCGGTGAATGAAATGAGTTTCGGTCGCGCTAAGGTCGTAAGTACCAATCCCGTTCTTCCAGTTTGGCTTTCACGGATAGCCGGTGTGCGTGCTGCGTATACGAATATATATATATATATATATATATATATATATATATATATATATTCGCACACCAAGAAATACAAGCGACCACTGTTGATCGAAACATTCCACCAAAGTTTCCGGTTGATGATAAACTATCGCGACGAAAGACGGTGGCGATCATTTATCAGAATATCTGATCTTTCGAGTTTATTGTCGAAGTAGCATGTATGTATCACTGTACACGATCTATCTCTGAAATTTGCATTATTATATATGCGACGGAATTGGGGGATTTTAATTTATTATATTATTGTTTTTAATCAGAATAAGAATAATGTAGTAATTGTAAAAGGAGATACAAAGTTTTTAACATAAACGATAAGAAGGCAATATGTTTTATGTATATTTGTTTTGTCTGTTCATATAATTGTAACCAATTAATAATATTCATAAAACGATACTCATGACATAAAAGTCATTTAGTTAAAACGCGAATAATCATTTATTTTTCACCTCAGTGAAAAAATATAAATTTATAAAATATTATTATAAAATATTATTCTGAATATTTTTTAATATATAATTTTCATTTTTAATACTCTTAATATTCTTTACGCACTTTTAAATATGCAATTCCATCGAAAATTCGCAGTAAAAAATTTTGTATTACTTAAAATCTTTATTTTTTTTTTTAGTCATAAATAGCTACTTAACGTTAGTCATAATTAGTTTCCGTTCAATATTTATTTAGTTTTTAATTTTTTTTCAAGAATAAATAAATAATTTTAATTAAATCCATTAATAAATCGGAAAACAATTAATAATATACAATATATTATACTAATAATGACTTTAATTGGGATATAAAAACATTCCAGATGATCGTTTACATAAAAAAATCAAATGGCTACTTCCGGGAGTTAAAAGTAAGCTAAATATAAAATATTTTATTATTATTATTATTATTATTATTATATATATCGGATACCTATTTTTTGTCTCGTCAGAAATATAAAAAAACCATTTCATATTTATGAAACCTTCATAATCAAACCTTCAACATGAAAAGGATAAATACGAACAAAATGGAAAAGAGAACGGATCAAAATGTGTACTCTGCGTGCTTGTACACGCGTTTTTAATAATTTATCGCCGTTACGATCGATCAGGCGTACGTTCAAAAGCACCTCGCGATGTATTATTTCACGGGCTAAAACCACGAAGATTATGAACTACCGAGAGAACGGTTGGTAGACGAACGTATATGTTGATGGCAAATGGAGGTGTAAAGCCGCATCATGACATAAATTATTGCTAGATGATCATCAGAGCGTAGTGGCGATTAAACATAAATCCTGCAAAGAGTTAAGAAAATAAACTTAAAATTATAATCGCTATAATTTAATAACACGATAATTTGAAAATTTCTCACTTCTCTTTTTCTACATAATTATTTCTTGTGTACTTATAAATAAAATAATTATGATAGAAAATTGAAAGAAAAGAAAGTAAACGTATAATTTGCGAAAATCTCTAGAAATTTAAAGATACATTTTAAAATTTGGAAAAAATTATTAATTCGATGGAAGATGAAGATGTATTTTTGAATATATTGTTAAGCGTAGTTAAAGCCAGGTTCAATCAATTCTGTCGGTTCGAATTGCGTCTCCTGTGCACGATTCGCCCGCTATGATGTCGCAATTTTTTAATAACGCGGCCCGTCAGTATGAATTGTAAATAAGGCGATCGCATTTGCATCCTGATGGCGCGCGACTCCCTGAACTCATCAGCGTCACGATCATGCCAGGCGCGATATTTATTCCGCGATCGTCGGTGGACCGCCGTCGTGTCGGCCAGCCGCGCCAACTTCTCCTATCCCCTGGGTGGACGTGGTACTAATTACAGAAATAATTAATGCCGCGACTACCCCTGCGCGTCACACAGACCGGTCTGGCGAAAGATGAAAGTGCGATACAAAAGCCGGGGAGAGAGAACCGGGTAAATTAGCGCGTCTCTAAGGTACACACTATGTGTCTCGGCCTTTGGTATAATGGATCAGGAATGGATTAACAGTAGTGCGAAATGTAGGGAAGAGAGCCGCGTATATGGACGGCACGGTAGCGTAGATCCCCCAGAACGACTCCCATGGCAGCGTATTCTAATGGACAAGCCGCCGCTGTCCACATTAGCCCGAAACAATTGCATTGTTTTTCTCACAATGACGAAGCGCGCGTGCGTTCAGTCGCGGCCGCGGGGGTGAACAGGTTTCGTCTCGTGGTGGAATATCGAGGGTTTCCTACCGCACGACGACGTGAAACCATCTCCCAGCCACTGTTACGCACAATACCGTAAAGAGTTTCGACGACGGCAGGAATACGGTCATCGAATTAATTGCCACTATATTTGCATTATGAGAAATAGTTGGCTTAACCTTGAACTTGATGAAATTGAGGGAATAAATTTGAAATTAATTTACAATGAACAATGTAAAAGGAAATTAAAAAATTATACAAAATAAGGAAAAAAATAAGAAAAAGATAAAATTGATCGAGACAGATTTTTATTTATATCTTTCCGAGAAATTCTGTTTGAAATAATTATAATAATGAGTTGGAAGGTATGTAATCTGTTTCAAACTCGGATATTATTCATCCATCATGTGCTCAATATTTAATGCATTTTTCAGATCGAAAATCACTACAAAATATGAGACATCATTATTAATGCTGATTATAAATAATTTGGCACGTTATAATTTTACTTATAATTTGGTGGCATCGATATCCGACATACTGCAAATCGCACAATTCTCAATCCAATTTAGCAAATGGAACTAAATCGATCATCCATGAAAGTACTCGATATAGAGAACAGCTATCGACTGCTAAATTCGTTAGTGAATATTAGTTTTAATTAAAATTTCGAGGGGATGAGGATTCATCATTGCGCTGCCACCGCCGCCGCCGCCGCCGCTGCCGCCGCCACCGCTGCTGTGCGTCGTTAACATGGCGGCTCGTCTATTTCGTCGTGTAAATTATGCCCAGGCTGGCGGCTGCCGGTGTGCACCAATGATAAAGTTTGTTTTTTAATTAAAAATCTGCCACCCGCCCGACGGCATTGGTGGTGAAAGGATCGTCACCTCGCGTGACAGCCACTCTCAAACACGCGCCAACGCGACGTACTGTTCGTTATGCGAAACGCATTTCGATTTTGTCGCGACGCCCCCTGTATAAATATCGGGCTATATTTAATCGGTCGAAAGAGCGTCACGATGCGACGCCGTTTTCCATTCATCATTACATGATGATATCAGAAATTTTCTGTCACGACAATTTTTTACAACTTTGCACGTTAAAAATTCATACTCTCTTTTTTTGAAGTAAATCTCACTCTAAAAAGTAAAATCTCACTTCAAAAGAATGAAAATTCACTCTTAGAAAAGAGTCTTTTTTAAGAGTGATCGAATTTTCACTCTTTGAAATGAGATTTTACTTCAAAGAATTTAGAGAGCACCAGAATATTAATCGATATACAAACGTAATATATATTGCTGTTGATACTGATATTGATAAAACATTTTCAGTGTTTATGCATTGATATATCTATTTTACTATTGCGTTTAGTTTGTTAAATTTAAATGGCCGATTATAGGCTAAGATTTCGTACTAAAGATTAGTAAATACACGTACGCAGGTACAGCTATACACTGATGCTGATACTGATCATGATAAAACATTTTCAATATTTATGTGTTGGTATATCTATCGTACTATTGTGTTTGGTTTGTTAAATTTAAATGGTCGATTATAGCCGTTCTTCCGAATATCACGTGATTTATGTTCGTTGATACTCTAAAACGAAATTAACTAAATTCTCTTTGCAAATAATTTAACTTCGTCCTCCACTTGTGTAAATTGCTCTTGAAATGTAAGCAAAATTGATAATAGCATTCCAATAATTAAAATATAAAGTTATTTATAACACGCGAATGTAATGCAGAGATTGCAGAAAATTGAACAGCCAAGAGTTGCAAAATAGTAATGGAAACTTTCGCGTTATCATTCTCATATTACACGGGATATCGAAGCAGACAGGAGATCGTAAGCAATTTTCATTGTTCTGTTTCCACTTGATAGGTATTTCTTTTTCTGCTTCCACTAGTAGCAGACTCGGATTAGCTTAGCGAGAGAATGTTTTCAGTAAACGAATACCAACGTGTATAAATTGATATGGTTGCAACGTACCGCGGCGAGAGAACGGAATTTCGAAAGCTTTCTGCGAAAGTAACCGAGAGGAAGCAATTTTCCGCGTCGTCCGTATTTGTAGTTCTTCGATGTGCAACGATTCTTTGTCCTGTAAATAGCGTACTCTCATTGGCACGCGTCGGACATCGTGTTTGCCATGTCGATGTCGAGCGAAATACCGGGTCGCGCGCCGCGCCGCATCAACGGAGAGCGTCAACTGAAATTCAACCGCACGTTGCACCTCTACCACCTACTGCACACATCTAGTGGCGATCCCGCGGCTCGAAAAGCGGTGGGGCCGACGATGGCCGCATTCGGCTGCGATTTATGAGGTGTCGAAATTGCACGTTGTTTCTCGCGAAATTTATGGCATCGGCGTCGTACAAGTATCTGGTATCCTTGGTATCGGCTTGCCTCCTAGGCACGCAGGACGAGGCACCTCTTATTATCGTGGCGGGCCAATTTATCGTGCACCTGTCAGCGATCGCGATCTTTTTGATGCCCCTTCCCGGACAAGGACCCACCATCCTCTCGCCCAATCCTGGCGGACGTTAACTTCAAAGGCAACTTTGAAGAATGGTTCCCCGGATTCCAAGGGATGATTGTCGTAAGAAAGGAGTGGAATGTTATTAAAGGGTGATTCGAGGAATTTGGCGTACTTCTCTGACATCGTCGAGTCGCGAAGTTATAATGAAAGAAAACTGCGTCTAATTAACGTTAAGACAAACAACGCGAAAGTGGCCAACGAAGAGACTAACTTGATTGCGCGTACGCGCTCGCCGATCTTTGTATCCCTGATATTATTCTCCGTAATTTATTTATGCTAAACTTTTCTCTTATCTTTGTCGACGTGTCTCACCACTTCCGCTTTCGCTTGCATTTAAATTACATAAACTTTTGATTGTCATACTCACACTTTGTTTAAAAGTAATATAATTACTTCTCAACGTTTGTTATTATTATAAAATTATATTGTATAGAGAGAGAGAGAGAGAGAGAGAGAGAGAGAGAAAGAGAGAGAAGAGATATTTTCAGATATATTTATTTTTATATTAACGTTTTATAATTGTAATGTCATTCTACTGAAAACTCTTGTTCATTTACCACTACTATTTCAGATTGTGACGTCAGAAGCGTGAAAACGCAATAAAAATTCTTGCAAATTATATTCAAACAGAAATATTTTTCAATAGAAATATTTCCATTTTAATATATTTTGCAGGAATTTTTATTGTATATTTTCCTGCTTCTGACGTCATAATCTAAGATGGTAATAGCAAGTGAACAGGAGCCTTAAAAAGTTTGTTTTTGTAAAATATTTTTTGCGAAGGACATGCGTGGTCTTTTTTCATTAGAGCAATGAAATATTTTCAAATATGACAAAAATATTAGAAGCGCCTTTTAGTACGATTGAACATAGGATACTAGTGTATTTAATAACTCGACTTATTTTTTCCATAAAACAAATTTCTCTTCGAAGCAATATATTAATTCTCTAAGTGCGTAGTTGTGTTATCGTATATCTGATAAAGGGATTTGATCACGTGTACGTCGAGAGTATAAATCAATTTTAAAGCTTTCGCAGTTTTTTTGCACAAAAACAAATTCTAACTTTTTCTCTTGAATCCGCGATCGCCCGCGGAATTTCCGGACGATCGACCGAGACTTACTGCCTTCGCTTTTGAATTGTACGGTAACCATTCAGAAGAACGTTTCACGTCCGGCTTGTCGATTGTGCTCGCGAGCGCTCGCACGCTCTCCGGATGCACCGTAATTGCGTCCATAAAGACTGGAGTTGCCATTCTGTCTCTCCGCTGCGTGCGGGACGTAATAAAAGAAAAGATCACAGATGCAATAAAGTGGCGGGCCACCTTATAAGCTACCGACACGGCGACGGTAGGATTGTACGCTAGATAACGTAGGCAGGACGAATGAGAAAGAGAAAGACGTAAGAAGAAAAGAGATGGAGGTGGTGAACGTAAAGAGGCCAAGGTAGAGCGGACAGAGAGAGCAAAAAAGAAAGAGGAAGAAGAAAGAGGAGGAACGTAAAAGCAGTAGAAACAATATCGAATGCATTCCTCTCCTCCTCCCCGTCGCGTATCTCTTTCATTTCCAGCGACGGCACGTAGAGCGCAATTGCTTGGAGAGCAAGTGCGTTTTCTCTCTCCCCTCCCTCTCTCTTTATCTTCTTCTCGCGCTTTACTTCGCCAGCCACCACCGTCTTCTCGTCTATCTATCTATCTCGGTTTGCCGCGTGAGCTACCAGTGTTTCGCAGTGTACCATCGCGACAATATATATTCCAGGTACTTATGGGGCGACGGCACATGCTCGTTCTCACCCTTATTGCAAGGAGCATTCTAGCTCTGTCTTTCACTTTCTCTCCCTTGCTCTTCCTCTTTCACCGCATGCATCCAAGACACCCTTCTAGACACGACGCCGCTCTCTGTACTACCGATATTGCCATCGAAGAGGACCTTGCCTTGCCTGTCCCGCGGAGATATTACGAGTATAAAATATTCAGAAGCCGCACGTGGATGCGGGCACGTCACGTGGACTTGTCCAGTGGGATGACGACTCTGGTATCTGTGAAGTCTCAAGTCGTAGGACATATAATGATTTTCAACTACTTTTTTTATTATATGTTTTACGTCGTTTATAAGACTTTAACTTGTCTTTAATTTTAGTCTAAAATGTTTAAAATAAATTCTATGTATAATTTAATTTAAATATTAAATTAATTAATTCATTTTTAAACGCAAATAATCTCATTCTATATTTTATAGTTCGGGTTTGAATGTTAAAGATTCTTTATTAAGAAATCAACAGTACATTTTCAAATTTATTTACTCTGTAAGCGCAGATATATCATATGGATAGAATTGTCTTATTTCCGAATACAAAGCGCGATCCTTTCAACCGACAAGATTATGGCTTCCGATGCACGCTCCAACAGAACGTCGTTGTCGCCCGAAGTTCCGTGCTGAGCACGTGCAAAGATTTGCAGAGTAATTCGGATGTGTTTGGCTGTGACGTGAGACCAAATGCAATTTGCATTCGGTATTCACGGAAGAAGACTGCAAACAGACACTGACGCATAATACAAACGTAGCTAATTTCGCAGATAAACCAATTAATATTTTAATATACGAATTTCTAACATTTTCATATACAGTATAATCACGTTTCGGACAGTTTTTTTGCAGAATTGTATTTTATAGCTTTAATTTATTAAAATTCTCTTTATAAATTATATTATAGTATACTAATTAATTTTTTTTTTATAAATTATTAACAAAGATTATATATAACATATGAATAAATTCTATGAAATTAATTCATAATTATTTTCAATTATTATGTTTTATGTACAACATTGAATGTTAGAAGAATTAAATTGCAAGGACCATTTAATGTTTGATACATAATGTAAGATATAATATAATGCATTTCAAGTTGTACGCATGAAGTATTAAATATCATATCAAATTCACATATAACTTGCAAAAATATCTGATATAATATAATGCCCGAATATGAAATCGATAGCGTTACCTGCATAAAAATGTATTGTGCAATAATCTTATCAATATTCATAATAATCAAATCTCGATACTTAGTTTATCATAGTAATCAGTGGCAAAGTTATGCTAACATGTTGTCAATTAACAATATTGACAATATTAATACATATAAAATGAATCAATTCAGTTTAATTTGTTCCAAAAGGCTATCGATTATACATTGTTGTAAAGAATTTCTCATTTAACACTATGATATCACTATCATCATAATGTATCTGATATGAATCAAACTTCGGCCATTGAAATATCCCATAAATAATATCCCATAATTGTGATATATGTAATGCAAAATAATCGTAAAATGAATTGCATCATTCAAATATCTGTCACTAGGATCATAATTACAAAAGACGTGACGTTTGAAAAAGATGAAGGCGAATTAAAGTTAGAAAGACGCTAAGTTAAGAGAAGATTCAAAGAGAAGATATTAAACGAGCACTTAATTAAAATGAGTCTTAAGACAATTTTTATTGAAATTCCTTATTCCTTTATGTTAATGAAGAGTCAAATAAATAGAGTTTATAAACAAGGTGGAAGAATGCTGCAACGAAAATTTTAAAATGAATGTATCATTCTAGTCAAATTAGCATACATATGTATATACGGAGGATATATATATTTTATCAAAGTACAGCTACCATAGATATACATTTAATTACATTTCCTTAGCTCTCCGTTTCTATCGCCTTCGCTTTTGACCCTCACTCGAGGTAGCCACCGTTCGATTCCACTGATGGTGAGCCGACCAGGAATGTTAAAGGTCGACGTTCTCACGACCTTTGAACTATTTCGTGTGCATTTCGCGCTGAACTTCCACGCGTCTAGAATATCAAGAACGCTTAATCATCTATTAAAACCGTACCGATCAATATCAGTGAAAGGTGCCCGAAAGGTCTCACGAATAGCTCGAAATTACAGAAAATATAAACAGAAAATATATCCAATATCACTATCCTATATCACGTGTATTAACTAATGTGTATCATTAACGGAACTTTCATTTATAAATATAAATGTTTATTTGCACTTGAAGAGAATATTAAAAAGAATACAAATTAAATAGAACTTTTGACTGCGCATTCATTGATATCAGTATCAATCTATATCATTTCAATCTATATCATTTCGTTTACATAAAGTATATGTTTAATTGACCGCAAAATCGGTCTGTGATTTAGATATATCGTTTTAGTCGGCAAGATATATTTGAAACGCATTCTTCTAGCGATATGCAACAATGTCTAGAAATCGATAGCCTTCACATGAATCGTAGCGATTTGACTTTTTTACTCGTAGTATTAAAGTTAATTGACCACGAAGTGCCGTGCTTAAAAGTAAAATATGAGATTCGTTAGGAATCGAAAAGGACCAGAAATAAACCGGTTCTTTCGGAGTGCTGTTGCATTCGCCAGCGAACATATTAAATTTAATCAATAATCTATGAACAATTTTTCTTATATCAAACTATTAATTATTGATAAAAAGTAAATTTCTTTTATAATCAATATCACTTTTTATCCTCTAATTATAAATCTAATGATGTGAGCATTTTCTATATTATTAATATTAGTGGGAACTGTAATAAATTAAATTGTTAAATTTTTTTATGACATCTTTCTTTAAAATAATTTTAAATAATTTATGTAATTATTTCATTTTAAAATTGTGTTTTTATTCTTCTTAATAAAATGGTATAACTGTCACAAGATTGAAATTTTTTATGTTACATATATACTTTTCTTTGAAAGGCTGACGATTCGAGATAATGAAAGTATAAGACTCATACCTTGGAAGGTTGAGGGTGAGAATACG
>Ga0157363_1006421_pt1 | contig 11046 bp, 5 predicted proteins | sample AttsexASBM1_FD_111477 | JGI IMG/M metagenome (GOLD analysis project Ga0157363, IMG submission 111477) | Fungus gardens microbial communities from leaf cutter ant in Ribeirão Preto, State of São Paulo, Brazil - Atta sexdens ASBM1 | ecosystem: Host-associated > Fungi > Mycelium > Unclassified ...
AGGGGAAACATCCACTTGATTATTGATTGCCTTGACGAAAGCAGTGATCTTTGCTCTCTTTCTCCATTTTAGTTTTCTTTTAGATAAGATTTTTCTTGTTATTCTTTCCAACGCGAGCAATTATGTAAGAATAATGTAGTCATTACAAAACTTAGACGATGCCAATTCTGCACATAATCAATTAGTAACACGAATCTAGATGAATTGAAAAAATTTTAAATATAATTTGGAAAAAAATACGTTAGAGAATTTTTCTATTTTTTTGTATCTTTTTTTCCTAGATTTAATTTACAGAGTTTGCGGTAATGATACTTTCGATTAAATGATATCCGAAATGCGAAAACATATAACATAATTAAGAATATTAATCACACTTAGACTTCTTGTCGTAATTTTAATATAAAATCTGTCTTAGTATAAGATGATGGATAGAGTTTAATAAACTTATATCAGGTATGCTCCAATTTTTCTCACGCGAGAATACGCTATGTATCGTACCGGTGTATTCAACGTAACAAACACCGCGGGAACTGCAAAATTGGAGCACGATCTCTATAGGATCGAAGACAATACGATATTTTTACGCGTCGTTTTGTTAACTGGAATCTCTATTCCCCGCAGTAAACAAGGGATTATCGTTCAGGGCACGGTTCCAACTTCGCCAGATTTATTTTACAACTAATATTTGCTAAGGGCGGCGGCGTAGCTCGCCACGGTAGATCTACGAGTCTCCGTTATCCTGGAACGCATGTCGCCGAGGATAGTAAGAACCCTATAGAGACTCGCAGTAAGGAGAAAAGTAAGAAACTGGCCGCGCTCTCGCTGCTAGACGGGCTGCGATAAAAGAATTTATGTCGACGCGAGATTTACGTCCCTTTACGCTTTTACAACATACGCGCGAGAAGCCGCTAGCACCAACGGCACGTACGATACATTCTATTGTGTGTACACGTGTATGCGTGCACACATATACAAGATGCATCTAGCGTAATCGAACAACTATGCCGCGCGACAACGTCGTAGGAGTTTGCGGACAAAACCACCAACGCAGGTTTAGTCGCATGCCGTTGCATATGATACATGTATGCATTTCGAAACGTCTTCTTTCAAAAGTTCCCGTTGACGTACAAATATTGGAAGCGAAACGTGACTTCTAAAGATACCACCGAACTCTTTTGATGTTATCTTGACAATAACGCGATGCGACGTGAGGAATCGACAAAAATCTCCAAATGGACAGTAGAACTTATAATATTATTATTATTATTTTTGTTCCTTCATTATTCTAAAAATATATATTTTCTAATGTTTTCTAATGTCGCCTATATTTTTTATAAATACTCGAGAATATTTGTTATTTTTCAGAAATTAATTTTAACATCGCTAAAGAATTTATTGTAATTATTAACGATATAAAAAGCGTATTAAAACAAACAATATGTGTAACATAAAATTCTACTAACTAAGAAGCAGTTTATGGCATATACTTTACTTTCGTACGCGCCAACTTTATCATGCTTTACGACGACAATCCGTCGAAAGCACCCTGTACACCTGTTCCCGTATGTAGTTGCGTGAATGCAGTTTTATACTCGGAAGAAAAGAAGAAGGAGAAAGATAGACAGAGAAAGAAAGAGACGTAAACGGTTGAATTCTTTGGAAAATCGCATTCATCCACTGAACAGGCAACAACCAGCAATTCTTTCAGGCCATGGCACCCTCGCAGAGGGCCGCAGAGGGCGGGCGACCCCTTAACCGAGTTTACTTCCATCTCGAAATCCTCCCTTCCGTTCACTCGACTTTATACACATACACACACGCACACGCCTCATTCTCACTCGATTTTCCTCGAGCACCGTTGGTCGCCTCTTGACTTCGCTCCTAGCACGTCCCTCTAACACGTTGGAGGTTTGCACTTGCAGACTTAGGACGCTCGCATGATGAAATGGGATGAGACAGAGGCGAGACAACGGGCTGTATGAAGAAAATGGAGTATAAACTCATATTCAGGAAACGGCGAGTATAAACTCCGTTTTACATAAATAAGGAAGCTAAGTTTATTCACAGTCCTAGGTTTTACTTTGTCGTCAAGATGTGTGTTCAGATGAGAAGTTTATGTTTAAATTGGGTATGAATAAAACTCTACTACACATTCCTCAGTATAAACGAATGCTAAAGCAAATGCTTCCCATACGCAAAAATATTTTTATTCACAAATGCGAGAAAAGTCAAGTTGTATGAAGTGCGTTAATATTAATGAAAATGACTGAAAGTTTATAATACAAGTTCAAAGATAACTAATAGAGCAGAATAACGAAGAAAAATAAATAATAATAATTAATTTTTCATAAATGTATTAAAATATGAACAACTTCTTTGAAATTGATTTACAAAACGTTTTTCAAAAATACAAATTCTCGTTTTTTAGAATATTTTTAAGAAGTCACGGAATGACTATCAAACTAACAGGCATATTAGGCGTGTTGAAACTCGTTGAGAAAAGAAGAAAATATCATTCTCAAGGGTACATGGTCCGCCTAGAAACGTCCTTTAACTACTCGACGTGATATCAAGACGACTTTCATGTAAACGACCGCAGAAACGGAAGTGCGACTAAGAGAGTCGGCGAAAAGTGTTGGAAAGGTTGGTCACGACTGTCGTGAAAAAGACAAGGCGAGTAAGTAGAAACAGAAGCAGAAGGGGGAACAACGCAGAGCTCGCGACGGAACAACGCGTTGCTTGCAAGCGGCGTATAATGCGTTGCGGCCAAGCAAAAAGAAAGAGAACCCTCGCGGGAAAGCTTCATTAAGCAGACACCGCTCTGGAGAGATGGCGGTGGTGAAGTGGAAGAAGTGGAGGATGAGGAAAGTGGAAAGAAAAGAGGACTGAGAGAGAAAGAAGGGCCCAGCATAAACTGTCCCGCTTTGTGCGGGAAATTGCGTTTTAATTCCCACATTCAAGGAGGGGAAAGGGGTTTGGTTAGCAGCCGGCGGCGCTCGTATACACGCCGTACACGACCCTCATGCATTTTACATGGTCACCACCTGGCAGCGCATTGCGTCGTGCTGTGTAAAGGAGCGGTCGCGAAGCCGCGACGCAGGAAAGAGGCCGCTTATCATCAACGGGCGAAGACCACCCTCGGAATCTTCGTCGAGGTGATTCACCAGCCTGAGAAAGAAAAAATTCTAACATAAGACGGAAGCAGCTTCCAAGCTTTTTATTCCTGCAAGGGCGAATTAACGCCGACTGGAAAGTAGCTCTAAGAGAATCCTATATATCCTTTGATATTTAACAAAAATTATACTTATTTATATGTATATATCCATGTCAATGTATTTCACAATCAAATATGGATTGCATATTTATCTTGCCAAAATAAATTAATTATAATATTGTATATTAAAATATAAAAAGATATATTTATGAATATTTATTTTTTCCCAGGACTGGGAAGGTTACTTTTTAGAAAGAACTTAAGTTACAGTTTATACAGTTTCTTTTCTCTCAAAAAAATAATTAATTACCATTATAAAATACCGATTTTGAAAAGTAATATGCTATAGGTGTAGTTAAAAAGTAACTAATCGTTATTTTTCAGTTACTTTTTTGTTAATTTTTTGCAATTTTTCTGCATTATTATTTTAAATACAAGAATTTGATACAGTTCTAACAATACTAAATTATTTTATTCATTTTATTAAACATTTGATTATAAACTATATTATTTATAATAAATTAATATATACATTTTATAACAAATTTAATATTTATACTAAATTAAATATATACGTTTGAAATCAAAATTACGGGATCAATGTGAGGATTAAAATGTTTACATACTAAAAGGAGCTCTTAACTTAATTTTTAATATAGATATTTATAGAATGATTTTTGTGATGATTTTTATAAGAGATAAAATGCGTATCAAATCATTTTAAACTTCTGAACACTTAATTTTGGTTTGCTTATACTTCGACGAATAAGTTTGATATAAAGCAAATAAACTATAAAGTAAATAAACTATAAAAGTAATTATTGGACTAATTCTAACCTCGTTACAAGTAACGAGTTAATCAAATTAAATTCTTATTCTATTCAATTAGTTGAAGAATAAAATTAACTTTGTTTAATACCAAATAAAATTAAATCGATTTTAATTCTTTTCACAAATCTTTTAACATTTATTTTATTCCAAACTATCATTTCAATTTTTTATTCTAAATCCTTATATCCATGATTCAAAACAAACGGTTTTATGACGTCGCATACATTATAGAAAAAAATAGAAAAAATATCTCGCGATAAAATTGCTGTTTATTTGCACTTGCTATGCTTTATGAACTGTCACATCTTAATGAACGCGATTTTTATTTGTGTATGCACAGTGCCAATTTATTGATCGTATACCTTCGCAATGTACTTATACCAAACCGCAAGTTTTCTATCTCAGTCGCGATGATTTACATAAAAAAGCATCCGTATTCAGTAGCGCGCCTCTCATGAGCGAAAACGCCCGAGATGTAGTAAGTCGAACATAAAATTCCTAAGAGACAGTACGACGTTTGCGAACTTTGCAGTTACTTTAGCGGAAATTACATTGGACTTTTTGCGCCAGTTTCCGCCCTAGCTACGTTTGCCAACGAAATTATAAATCCACCGCCGCTTTTTGCGGCGCTTGATATTCTCGGTCATTTAATCGTACACGGCTACCAAACCAGATATACATCATTACGTCTTTTCATCACCCTCGTGTGCACTTCTTACCAACGGTAAAATACAGCAGAAAAAGAAAATGCTTCTCTTCAACTTTAATCTTTTGAACAAATGCATCTAATGATTTTTTACTAATAAATCCGTAAATAACAATTACGTTTCTCTGTTCGGTAAAAATAAAATTATAATAATATATATAATAATATGTATGGAAAATAATGTTTTTACAGAAAATATTTCACGCATTATAATTGTAATGCACGTCAGAGATGAAAGTAACATCAAATCATACTGATGGCAAGACTACATTGAAAAGCAAAGGAGGTAATTTCAGAATTGTTTACGGAAAACAATTACTGAGTTAATTGCGTTTGAGTTGGCTGATCCATACAAGCTTCGTTAATTCCACTGTCTAAGTACTTGGTGAGAGGTGCCGAATTAATTTCACCGCGCATGTCGAAGATGTGAGCCTCGTTCGATGTTGTGTGTGTGTGCGCGCGCGCGTGTGTGTGTGTGTGTGTGTGTGTGTGTGTTTGTGCTTTCGCGAACCGTTCTAGATTGCGCATAAAGCGCAGATCTAATCGACTTTCGTTTGCCAAAGGAAACAAGCAAAGCCTTCTCCTTCGCGAAGCACGTAAACAATTACTAATAATAATTGCGTGTTATAATCATCTCAAGATAATATTCTTTAAAAAATGCATGCAACAATTAATAAAAATAATAAGTAATATATAATGCTAAAATAAAATGTGTACAAAAATATAACAACATTTTTGCAATTCCAGCATTTCTTAATCATATTTGAAATTCCACAAAAATCGGATAATATGAGAAGCTCTTAGAAACCGATGATTGCATAACTTCAACAATGCTTTACGATTTTCAAGTTACGCGATATGCCTCTTCGACTTTTTGTGAGATCTAAGAGAAGAAAGCTAGGAAGAAGAATGGAGGAGGAAGAAGCGCTCGCATAAAGACGATTGTGCATCGACAAAGAGGTGCAATATTCTTAGTGCCTCAGGGAATGTAGATTCGACGAAGCAGACTGACCCGCGAGCGAAACCTGCTCCAGTTTGCGTATACACTAACACTTTCCTATATTATTTCCACATTTCTTGTATTACGTTTTTTGTATTTTTCTCTCGCATGCTCTCATTTTCTGGCTTTATCTAAAAAATCAACTATCTCCAATCGATTCCACGATTGCGAAAATTATTGTTGTAATGCAAAAGATTTGAGAAACACGATATATATATAAACACACGATATATATATAAATTATTTTTAGAGGAATTTATTTCTTTGTTATATTTTTCTCACTATGTATATGGTGCATTACGATGCTATTAACCACAGTTGTTCGAGTATCAAAAAATTTTTGCCACGGATTGACCAACCAAACGACGATTGCGGATTCCCTCTTTTTCGCCCTCTCGCGTTTAATCTTTTGCTTCTCTCGCCATATTCTGTCAATTCGACAGGCGGTGCTAGCTTTTTTCAGAGTTTCACACGGCAGACCGTGGAATCGTTCTCGTTTACGGTCCATTCAAACATTCCCGAGCGAAGTTTTCAAACGCGGCAAGGGTAGGAAATCAAACATATTCGTATAAAGTGCGCTACACGAATTCAATAGAGTATCGCTAAAAACTCTTGCACGTTCGAAATATCGCGGCTGCGAATTGTGGTATAGCTCGCAAATATTCCATCACCGCTTCTATAGGTGCCACCGCGTTTTCTGTTATCACACCCGATTTTTCAGATTTATATCATTTTTGTATATTTTTTTTATATCATACATTGTACGACATATGTAGATATAATTATTTGTTCATAAGTGTTTAAAACGTGTAAATTCATAATTTGTTATTTCATTTAACAGCTATTAAGCTTAAAATATTACATAACAACATGTTCTCATAAATTTTTCATCACGAAAATATGTCAAAATAAAAATATTCTACAAAATAGATTGTAATAAGAATTTAATTTTCACGTATAATTCAATTAAACTCTCTTTGAGAGATTTGGAATTTTACACATCTTTATAAAAATTATATCATAATATTTTTAACAGATTTATAATTTTTTGCATAGAAATATTTTTTATTTATATTTCCATAAAAATTATTCAAAGCATTTAAAGGATCCATTCTTTTAGCTATAATGAAAAGAATAAATAAATAAAATATAATGAAAAGAATGAAAGGAATAAACATATATCTTTTTTTATACTAAGTCCATTTTATTTTTTTTACAAATTATCTCATAATAAAACAGATTTACAATTCCATTATTTTAAAAAATACTAAAATATCTTACATTAATTATTATGAAAAATGTTGAAGTTATCGTAGAGCGATAAAAGGAATTCTCGCATAAAAAATAATGTGAATGATTTATTATTATAAAACATAAGCTAAACAACATTCAGGAGAACGTTGCATCGTTTATTAGTAAACGCGCAAATCTTTTCGAGCCACTTGACTAGGGTCAGTCGTTTCGTTCAAAGAGTCTCATGGGAATGGAAGATAAGTAAAGACACATGAAGAGCGCTAAAGCGAGCTAGCAGATAACCAAGCAAACCCTAGATAAGGGTCGGCGGTGATTGCCCTATAAAATATGTATCCAAGCGTCGACCTTTTCCCTTTTGTACGTTCCTTCCTTCTCGTCACACATGTATCTTCCCTCTACCTTCGTAACGACATGACCATTTTCGATCCTTCGAGCAACAAACCGCTGACATCGAAGTATCGTGAATCCCTCTGCATAAGGTGTCCCAGATGTGAAATACACTTTGCATTATAGACAAGGAGTCAAGCTCGGAGAAATGTTGCTCGCTTCCGTATGAATGACTAAAAATATGAAACAAGTCCAAGATAACAAAATCTTTTATTTTCAAATAAATTCTTTTAAAGTTCAAATGGAATTTCTTTAGATGTCTTTGGAATTTTTGAAGCTCCGTTAGTAAAATATTAAATGTTGAAAGTTAAGTTCTACTATTTTCGGCAAGAAGCTGTTCGATTTCAGATTTGTTGAAAGAAATATGGTAAGTCCAAGACATCATATATACACGTTATACATATGTGACAAGTATGTTTGTCTATAAGTCTTTGCGAAGCGCCTTTCGTGTCCTTCCAGGATATTTTCGGCTCCTTTACTTTATTGTTTGTTTCTCTCCGCTAAATCTCGAACCTTTTATCCACGTCACTCTTCTTCTTTCTGCCCTATCCTCGTGTATATCGCCCCCGCGGCGCTCTTTGTCGAAAGAGTTCCACGGAGAACAAAGTAGATGGAGACATTCCTTCTTTCTCCTTCATCTAGAGTGGATGGGGAATACTATAAAAGAAAGTGGCAGTTTCGATGAGAGAATGGAAACTCTGATGGAAGAAGCGACGGCGTATCCTTTGCCCTCCCGTTAGACATACGAAAGTTTGTATACGCAAGTTCACACTCTGTTGAAAAAAGCATGACGTCGGGCGCCGAAAAATATTTCGCGGCCTCTCAACTTTCCTTTTTCAATCCTTTGACGGCGAGTGCCGGCTGACATGATTCTCAGGGAAACCCGTTGTGGGATAACATGAAATTATTTTTGGCCCACGGCCACAATTCCTCACCCTATAGTCCCTACACTATGCAGGAATAGCATCTGAGACCGTGACAAACCCGCGTGTGTTTTATTCACGCATTGTCGACAATCGTCATGTACAAAGTACGAGATGTGCTTAAATACAACTAAAAAATCATTCAGCTTAACTATTGGAGATGATATTTGAGATTTTGACAGTTTAATTATTTAATTCCATTGGAGCATTTCATTTTGTGTTACTAATATTTTTGTTTCCTATTGATTTTTAGCGAGCATGATAACAATAAATGAGATACAAATATGAAAGGTATTCATTTCAATCAATGCATGCGTTTCAAAATTTCAAATAAAAGAATTTCATTGAAAAAATTTATAGAATTATTATAGTAAATATTATAGTAGCTAAAATCGAAAGGTATGAAAAACAAATTTGTGCTGCAGCACCATCGCCTCGTCATCGTCGTTGTCGATAAAGTAATATTGATAGATAATTTCTTCGATGCTCTCTACGGTGAATGCATTATCGGGAGCAAAGACGCGCGCAAGGCACGGATAATTTTATTAGAACATTTCTCTCGAAAAGTTTGAAATCGTATTATTTCGAAGTTCCACGCTCTAACATTGTCTTACGCGTTAATACGAGTCACTGCTAACTAATTGTAGTTAATAAGTTATATGATCATCAAACGTATGTATATATATATATATATATATATATCACAAAATTTATCTATACTTGCTTAAATGAGAGAATATATATGGAGAGTTATTACGAATGTTCGGTATTATTATATTAGTATTTAGTATAGATATTACTTTGGAGGATCAATCATTAAAGTATGCTCAAATATTGCAGAATATCATGTTCCGGAGTAAATTTGATATATCTGTCATAATTTAGAGTTTGTGGAAATTCCTTGATGTAAAATTTATATAATTTGAATCATACAATACAACATCATTCGACGCAGAACTTTTGAGGTCCTTTATCGAATTGGATTCAACATAACGCATTGCGTTATTCTTCATTTAAACCAGTATGCGATTATATACGCGAAAAATTATATATTTTTGAAATCTCCATAAATTCCATCATAAAAATTAATAAAAGTAAGTAATAAAAATTCTTTAATTCACGTTTGATTAGTCGATTAGATTAATTTGAGAACGAAATATTTAATCATTTCCGGAAAACAGATTGAATCGCAAAACATTAATCAAAACTATTTATGGCTCTGCAGTCGCGATAAAAGAATTCACAAGAAATAAGGCGATATAAATGTTCGAATCTCCTTGTGACATTTAAAATATCTAAACTATCCATCCGTTTTATATTACTTTAAATTTTTCGTGTCGCTTATCGATATATCACGCAAGCAAATGACTCCTGTCATGGCCGAACGAAAATCTGTTTAATATTAACGAGAGGTCACGAGCGTCGGAAACGAGTCTTACCGAGCGACGTGGCCGCGTTGAATTTAAATTCACGCGAATTTTGCAGGCCCATAGAAAATCCGTAGGAAAAATCGACGAGGAATATCTACATATCGACAAGATGCCGTAGACACAAGCTCGCATACTGAGATGCCTCATACGATATTCCGCTATTTCCTATGCGAACCGCCTATTATATGGAAGGAAAAAGAGATCGTCGGGGCACTCATCGGAATATTCTGCTCTGAAAAACTTTGCACTCAAATTTCCTTCGGACATGCGTTTATTTTGCACGATTTTCGAATCGACTTTCATCAAACATGAGAGAACACGTCGTTGTAAATAATGCTCCAATGCAGTAGATAAAAGAACAAATATCTTCACGATAGATAGATTCTACGAGGTGTGTTTGCAGAGATCTTTTGACTTCATATAAAATTATCCGTACCATCGCATCATATCGAAGCATGCAAATTTTTACGAAGCGAATCTCCGGCGATGAATGTTTTTATGCTATCGGCTAAATGTGCATGGGCGAGTATTTAGATTTTTAAAAACCTACTTTATAATCCGCCAATCGAGCCTGTCATCCAGATGATAAATGATGAAGCTATTCTTGCAATTTGCATTGTTAGTGTGTCGATTGGATGAAGCAATATTTTATAAGTTTCATATAAGATAACCGGATTCTGCATGATATTCAATGTCCTACTTGCTGTTCATGGATAATTACATGATAAATTTAACAGATTTCATTAGTAAACAGTAAGTTGTGTAGGCTATTTGTTGATTGCATTAATTTAATTATTTTTTGCTTTTCGTTATTATCAATAAAGCAAAATATAGAACATTGTAGGCGTGATGTAATATTTTGTAGATGAGTAATATTGCTTTCTATAATTATCAAAAGATGATTATTCTATACTCATATTTTTTTAACGTTCAGAAATGTTTCCTCTTTTAAATCTGACCATTTTTTAGGCAACAAAAAATTACAAAAAAATCACAAAGCTCAAATAGGCAGGATTAATTTATAAAATAAAAAAATAGTGATAAAATAAAAATTATATAAAATATTTAACTCCGATTTTTTCACTGTACATAATATTGGATCAATTGTACACATTAACCTACCCTGAATTTTAAGATTAAAATTCAAACAAGGTTTCTATGAAATATAAATCTTTTTATTTCTAAAGAATATTTCTAATATCATTCAATATTATAAATACACACACACACACACACACACACACACACACACACACACACACACACACACACACACATATAAAAATTGCATAAATTATTAT
>Ga0157363_1006422_pt1 | contig 11045 bp, 2 predicted proteins | sample AttsexASBM1_FD_111477 | JGI IMG/M metagenome (GOLD analysis project Ga0157363, IMG submission 111477) | Fungus gardens microbial communities from leaf cutter ant in Ribeirão Preto, State of São Paulo, Brazil - Atta sexdens ASBM1 | ecosystem: Host-associated > Fungi > Mycelium > Unclassified ...
AAATTTTTATGAATAATTTAATTTTATTAAAATTAAAATATAATTTTTTTAAATATACTTTATTATTATTTATTTATCTTTTCATGCTGCATAGATGAAAAAGAATCAGGTAATTAATGAAATATTTAAAGTACAATATTGCATATAAAAAATGATAAATATAATAAAAATTATAAGCGGATGAATTCAATTTTAATAAAAACAATGCACTTTTTACAGATTTCCTGTATCAAGAAGCGTTTTTAACGACATACAGAACTTTCATACAACCATTAGAATTAATTCGTAAACTACATAGACGTCATCAACGTTTTTCATGTTCTCCAGATGTTGTTAAACAAAGAGCCGCACGTGAAGCATTTTCTTTACTTGTTAGAGTCGTAAGTGATTTAACGTAAGTAGAGATTCTGTTATCTACATTAATTATGCGCGCATATTCTTATAAGTTTGATTGCGATTTATAATATAACTAATTATTTACAGAATATCTGATCTTGATGACATTCTTTTGCAAACTTTAATGGAATTTGTACAGCAATTAGTGTGCAGCGGAGATCTTACTATGGCCAAAGCGTTGCGAGTTAAAATTTTAGAGAAGCACACTATGAAGCAATTACAAGCAGCACAACCAATTCTCTCGTCTCTAAGTGTTACAACGAAACAAGCTTCCTTATTAGATTTTAAAAGCGAACAGATTGCGGAACAAATGACACTACTTGATGCCGATTTGTTTATGAAAATAGAAATTCCGGAAGTGTTGATTTGGGCGCAAGAACAGAATGAAGAGAGAAGTCCGAATCTTACAAGATTTACTGAACATTTTAATAAAATGTCATATTGGGCACGATCTAGAATATTAGAACATCGATTAGAAAATGAAGCGAAGGATAGGGAAAAATATGTCGTAAAGTTCATTAAAATAATGAAGCATCTTAGGAAAATTAATAATTTTAACAGCTATCTCGCATTATTATCTGCATTAGATAGTGCACCTATTAGGAGACTTGAATGGCAAAAGCACATTACGGAAGGTCTCAAGGAATATTGTGCTCTTATTGATAGCTCTAGTAGCTTCCGAGCTTATAGACAAGCTCTAGCAGAAACACAACCGCCATGTATTCCTTATATGTAAGAGTATAAATATTTGTTGTTGCTCAAAAAATACGAAAAATTTCATCTATCAAGAATATATGTATGTTTCTCTTATTTCAGTGGACTTGTTTTGCAAGATCTTACATTTGTGCATATTGGAAATAGTGATTTATTACCAGATGGCACTATAAATTTCTCCAAGAGATGGCAACAATTTAATATTGTTGAAAATATGAAAAGATTTAAGAAAGGGTAAGTGTTTGCATTACAAATCATTAATAAATCTTAATGTTATAAATATTACTATAAATGATTATTATTTTACAGCACGTACTCTTTCAAGAAACACGAACGTATTATGACGTTTTTCAACAACTTCAGTGATTTCCTCTGTGAGGAGGCGATGTGGCAAATTTCCGAGAGCATCAAGCCACGTGGTGGCAAGAAAGCACAGCCGCAAAACTAGAATATACCTAACCCTTTCACTGCCTGCGTCTCGAAAGGTTGAAACGATGAATTAGGAAGTTTATATTTACGTAGGTATATACTTTTTGCGGAAAAAAATAAACAAGAAAAATTCTAGAACGCTCTAAGAGCGGTGAAAGGGTTAGCGAGTCTATCCCTATCCCATTCGACAGCCTCTGTGAGGTTGTCTTATATATTATTAAATCACGTGAAAATTTTAGTATGCAAAACTGTGAACTCCGTATTTAGCACATTCAATATGACGCGTTATTTAACTTAAAATAACATTACACTTGCGAGCATCAATCAGAAATCAAAACGCCAAAACTCGGATTGATTAGAGAAAATTTCGATATGTAAGTAAACTTGATATTTAATCCAGTGCATTTTAAACAATCTTTCCGTTTACTACAAATCAACATAACGTATTTACTAATAACGTATGAGAATATGCAATCTATATACTTAACTACAAGCTGTAATGATGTTTATCGTAATGTTAATGAAAGAAACCCCAATCTTCAGCTATTCTAGATATATTTTATTTATTTACCTTTGCTAGTGAATTGTATAAAGTAGTACGTGTTCTTTTTTTTTCTTTTTAATTTATTTAAATGTGTGTGAACGTCCATTTCTAGCTTTATGTAGGTAAGCGAATTTTTGAGCGTCAACAGAACACTGTTGATTACACAAGGATGAACACCAATTACGTTGATTAATGTAGGGCCATTGTAGTCTCGCGTTTGCGCTCTAGTACGCGCGTATTGGGACACATGGTACGACTGAGCGCAACTGTTACATATACTATTGTATATGATGATAGAGAAAACACTTTTTTGTTGGCAACTTGTTAATAGGTCTCCAAGCTTTCAGCTTTAAATCACATGACTTACTTAGCGATTAGGTGAATTAAATATGAACTAAACAACAAAAAATAAATTAAATACGAATTTGATTTAATTTAATAACTTATCATATATAGTTATATATATAGTTATATAGATAGTTCTCTTAAAAAATCCCAGTGTGATCTTTTCAAAATTGAACACTATTATTATTTATACATTCCGTAGATCAAAGGGAAGAATCGAATTCATTTTTTCGCTGTTGAAAATATGCTGCATTTTTTTTGTATTTTTGTTGCTTCTTTTAATATTTAATAGCTATTGATACAGCTTTTACTCGTAGATATAAGGTATGAGAAATTTTGCCATATAATTTAGCAGTTTGCATGTGTCATCTTAAAGAATGAATCAAGTGAATGAATCCGCTTTTTTATCCTTTTCAATTTATTATTTCGCAAAATTATACTTTATATTTTTTTTGTAATAATAGTAAACGCATAACACACACACACACACACACACACACACACACACACACACACACACCACAATTACAATTTATTGATTCTCAATCTTCATCTTTGATGTGCGTACGCACATGTATAATATCAAGATTTGTAATTGTTAGTGATACCTACAGCAACAAAAAAGGCCTAAACATTTAGTTAACAATTGATGTTCTAGTACGGGTAATAACAATTCAGACAAATTAATTGCCAGGATAAATACGCGAAATTTTAAAAAGTAGTTCTAAAGCTGCTATATATATATATATATATATATATATATATATATGTAAAGAGTTAGTATCAATAGATTGAATTCTATAAAGCAGATTTCTATTCACAACTTAGATAAAAGATAAAATTTAATTTCTTTAGTCTCAACAATTGATTACATTTATTTGATATTTATTTGATATTTATGACAAAGGAAGGATTTATGAGAAAGGAAAATTCCTGATTAAAAATTAATGTGATAAAATTGGCTAATATGCAGTGTAAGCGAAATTGTATATAAAATTTTGTTTATTTATATCTCTTATTGGCAACGTAAAATGATTGTTTATAGAATTTTTCAGAAAAATAATTAGCTACATGCATGATATGTAATACGTATGTAGCAGCGATAATATATAATATATATTAGTATTAACTTACTACATAAATAAAACTTACTATATAAATCGTAAATGTTTAGTTCACACCGTGCGCGAGTGAATGCGAGTGTACGTCTTATGATTTTGTCTACTCTAGCTAAAGTCAAATGATTTACTCGAGGTAGGAAGTAAATAGAGATCTATTAACGCTGTAAATAATTTAATATTATACACAATTGAATTTTCGCGCGAATATTTATCATTATATCGATAATTGTAAATGTACAGTTCATTGTGTTGAACTAGTTTACTGTAAGTAATCTAAGTTGATCGAGAATCATTGTGATGTCACGTTAGGTTCGCAAGTAGCGCATATGCATGATTTTTTTTATATCATCCTTATTCAGTTACGAATTAAATGGCAAGCGAGTCAACTTATATTTTATCTACTTTCTTTTTATCTTTATCAAATTATTTTCTTGAGGCAGCTATATTTTTACATATAGGCTTTTAATGACATTTTTACCTTCCGGTGTTGATACAACTGATGTTTATATATTTTGTACGATATTTTTGGAAATTCTGGCAATAGTCGAAAGGCCTTCCTAAGACTATTGTACCTATCGCAATTGTGTGTGTATTATAATTTCTACATTCGCGCGAAAATTTTGTTTGACTATTGGCAGAATTTCCCCTTTATTATATTACATACGAATATATATACATATATATAAGTAAATATATAATTTTAAGTATTGTATTACCAAAATACGAGTGAGATGATCCATTAAATGTGCAACGAAGAAATTAGATTCGATTTATCGATTTAGATAGGCCAATTAAGCTGCTTTGCGAGTAGGAAATTGAATTGCCAAGAAGAACGGAGAAACAATTACTGTAATTGCTTTCTTCTCACGCTCGATACACGACTATAAACTAGAATAGATGAGTAACGTGGCTGTATCTTCTTTTTCTATCGTTTGCTAAATGTTTTTAGCTTCGGGGGAACAGTCTGTAACGGAAATGGACTCTAAAGAGCAATCGCTGTTAACTTTAAAGTTACGAATACGTGTAATTTATTGCATATACTCGGACTCTAAGGCGAGGTTTATTTATAAACTCTCGAGGATTCAATCATACAATATTTATTGCATTGTGTATGTATATATGTATGTGTTGTTAATCTAGTCTAACAATACGAAACGAACCGCATTGTCAATATCTCAACGTACATTTCAGCGTTTAAAGTTCTAAAGAAAAAAAAAAAGATTTTCCACGTCGGAAGACGGGCTTGCGTCGGAATTGTTTAGCCCTCCCTCCCGTTGCGTGTTGGGCTTCCCTTTTTCTTTTCGATCGAGCGTGTATTTTGCGCGCGGTTCGAAACTCTGATGGAATCGAATCAAATAACTCGCCGAACAAATGGATTAACGTTTTTCTGCGTGTATCGTCAAAGTGGGAGGTGATAAAACGAGGAACCTGCGCAAACCGTTGCGGGTAAAGAACGCGGAATCCGTATTCACGATATCCCGCGTCGTTTTGGGCCGGTCTTCGTCCGTAGCGAATACCGAATAAGTAAACCGAAATAAGTAATAATCGCTATCGATGTGTTTTACCAAGTCCTTTTACCAAGTCGTCGAAAGATTATATGTATGTAACTTTGCACTCGCGTAGATCTCATGGTAAATATTTAGGAAATATCACGCATATATAGAAGAACGTATTGATGCTTTTCATTGATTTACATTTCGTATTTATTGCGCAGCGATAAAGATGACATATCCGTAAAATGCTACTTATAGGACGGTAATTATTAGAAAAAGAAGAAGAAAGTGAGTAAGGTGTGTATTAAAATACTGTCTATAATAATACAACTTCAATGGTCCAGAAATTGATTCAATTGCTTGTATCGTGTAATCGTAAACACGATCTTAACATAAATTTTTTTGTTATATATACATACATATATATATATATATATATATATATACATATATATATATATATATATATACATATATATATATTTATACAGGATGTTTTAGAAATAAATCACCTTTAGCATATTTTAGCTTATCATAAGAATAAAAAAATCATATAAACATTAAGAATTAAGAAACGCTTCCTGTCCAAATATGTTTTTTATTTATAGCAGAATTTTGATAATAATTACCAATTGGATTGGTAAATGGGGATCATTGCATGGTTTGCACGTTATCCCGATTTAAACTCTTTGGATTTTTATTTATAAGAACATTTTAAAACTTGATGCTCTAGTTACTCTCTCTGTAGTGGAAATTCTCAAAATTTATATCGCGCTTTTTGTGATAAAATTTAAAATTTTTTAATATTTTGATAATAATAATGATAGTATATTTTGAATGAAATGTATTATTGCGAAAGAAAGTTTCTAGCAATTTTTGACAAAGTATTTTTGCCAATTTTTGCCGTAAACAAAAAGTATTTATAATCTATTAATAAATTTATTAATAATTTGGAAAGCAGAGAAGGCAACAGGAAATCACTCTGATTATTGTTTCCCAGGATGTCGCTGTGAACAGGGAAATTTAAAATAAAAGGGTTCTTAAACCTAGTTCTTTGATGGGCAATCGGGACAATTTTTTTTAAAGATCATCAATATCAGGAAGACCTAAAATGACAGTGAAGAAGAATTTAGAAAAAAATATTAAAATTTATATTTTTATAAAAAAATGTTTTCCAACTCATTCATACATATATATGATCTTTTTCTCGTTCTTACTATAAATAGAATATGCTCTTAAAATTTTGTCACTTATTTCTAAAACATCCTGTAAAAAACAGACGTACACGCAGAGTGCAGAGGAAACAAATTACGTGCATTTCAAATAATCACGATTGTTAACTGCGTTGAGAGATGTTTTAATTAAAAGTATAAAGTTAATTATAATCTGAAAGAAGTGGCTTTTCAAGGTGCGCAATTCAATGTGGAGGATACAAATCTAAGTTTGCGTCCAGTATCCGGACGTCTCCGTGGAACAATAGTCAATAAAGAAATTAGCAATTCAGTCGGAACGTAAAAAGAGAAATGAAAGAGAAAGTATAGCGATATAATAAAATCGATGTTTCAAGCGCTCACATTTTGAATATAAGCAATATCTCGTTGCATTTAACAGGTAATTCCCTTCGGCTCGGTGTCATATGAATACAGCTACTTCGCACCAGGCGACAATGGGATTGCAACTCTTGGAATTTATTAAAATGTACATCATATATCGCGATGCAAGAAGGGATCCGATCGAGACACGTTCTCCTCGATCGCTTTCTCTAATTGACGGCGTTGAATCTTATATATTCGTGATAACGCGTATATTCAATATTCGTATATCTCTCAGAAGCATACAGGGCGTACTTTTTAGACCGTTTAAACGTGTCGAGAAGAAGATGAATATGTGACGACGGAGACACCATTCAATATTTTATGGAATATATATGTATCATTCGTAAGGATTTACGAAACTGCACCATAACGAAGTATATACAATTGTCGAGAAAAAAAAAACAAAAGCGAACAATTGATTAAGCATATCAAATAAGTACGTGATATTACTAAGTGTCACCACGACGTCCCTCTTGACTGTAACAATATAGCCGTGGCAAGTTTCAACAGAAACACACGGATGAAATATACATCATGCTCACACGCGTTTTCATCATATGTATAACTTTATTCCGTAGCCTATCGTCATATTTTTCTATCTGTATTTTTAGTACGGTCCATATACCGCGACGTGTACGTCACAGGTACGAAGGATACAATTTGTATTCGGACGATCTTTCCATGTCGACGCAATTACTGTCACTTCGCGAAACTTGTATATCTTACACAGATATATATTTTCCTCTTTCCTTTGTATTACGGACGTTTTGTGTGCGTAAAGAGTTTTGGATCAAATGTTATTGCTTTCTTTGTAATGAATGTACGAAGAAATGAAATAAAAATGTGTTAGTCGATGGTACTTTTGCAGTTTTATAGCTAAGTGCGTTCTTGTTTATCGTAATAAAAGCAAACAAAGAGAAATCAGTGTACTGGAGAACCAAATATTTATAATTGTGTATATGTGTGATGCCTATCTATGTAATATGTAACATTTATGAAAAATAATAGCTTAATAGTAATAATAGGATATTTCATTTTAAAGTATTCTCTTAATTGAAGAAATGAATTTAAAAAATGTTTAAATCTTTTAAATATCATTTCATCAATTAAATTTTAAATGCAATTTTTAGTTGCAAATATGCTTTATTAGAAAATATCAGCAGTTCTTTATATTTTATTAAATATTATGAAATTAGGATTAAGAGTTTTGTATATATATAGACAACGAATTATTTAATCATGATAAAGTATCAATTAGCAATTTATTGCTTTTTCATAAAATACAATTTAAAGATTATAATACAAATAGAGAAAGACAAGAGAGAGAAACTAAAGTTACAAGTGACGAAAAATTTTTGCAGAAATATTATAACGCAACAAAGACATATGCGTTGTAATAAAAATACTATCCATATATATGTATATATTACGACTCATATGTATTTATACATTATGCTGCTGTTTTTCATATGTATATCTATTATATTTACTCGAGGCTACTCGTCCTATTTTCACGAATCTGCTGGTTCAAATGAATAGTGTACTGCACCCTTCTTGGGAAACTGTTTCTCCATCTGAAATATATTGTTAGAGTATTAAAATAATTAAACCAATCACTGATTAGTTTTCTCTGCTGAATATAGTCATTGATATAAAAAATGCTTTGGAGTACTAACCCTTATTTGAACAGTCGAATAAGGATTTACTAAGTAAGTGAGTCCAGCTAAAATAATTATAGTTGCAAGCCATATTGCAGATCCCACATATGGATTAATTCTGTACTTATAGCCATAGCTGAAACGATCTTCACCCATAATTTCAAAATTAGCGTGTAGCTAAAAGGAGGAAATAAGAGATATATATATATATATAAGAACATGATAAATAAATTTCAGAAATCTTTTATATACACAAACTCACTGTTTCATGATAATTTTTCCTAAATATCGGTATGTCATATGGATAGTATGGATCTTTAGCAGCTGGTCCTATCATGGGTAGTTTCGGATAGTCGCCAAGGCATTTTTCAGGAAGATTAGGTTCATATTCCTTAGGATGCAAATTATATTTCTCGGCAATCTTGTCATGTTCCTTTTCTGAATATTTGTTTGGCTGCCAGAGGTAGTTCCATGGAAACGCTGATGACAAACACTGATCAGTTTCCTCGCTATATATATAATAATTATTACAAGATAAATCTATTAATATTCAACATGTTTTATATATTTTTCCAATGCATCTATATGCTAGATTTCACTGTGTATTTCACTGAATATGAAACAACAATTTAATAATAATAAACAATAATAATAATAATATAATAATAATAATATAATAATAGTAATAATAATAATTTTAATTTAAGAATAATAATTTAATTATATAATAACAGCGATCCTAACCTCGTTACAGTACTTGGTGGAGCAGCTTTATTTATATAAAATATGATGAAGAACAAATTGAAAATTGTATAGTTACTTACGTTTGTCGGAAGAACATCTCATTGCAGTATACAAACATGCTTTGTTTTTCAACAATTGAATTGACAGTCTACCAGACTCTCTGGTTAGAGCCATTTTGTTATTCTGGAGTGCGTTCTAAAACTTTTATAGTATCTACACTCTCTAGTCTTGGACTTTAAATTTGAACGGATCCCAGTAAGAAATGACCGACGTTGATGTCAAATTGATGTGAAATTATCAATTCAGTGTCAAATCAATATCGATGAATCATTTTTCGTTGGAATGTTTTGAGGATGCACAAATATACGTATTGTCTATAGCACAGCTCGATAAGCCATGCCGTGTTTCAATAACTGCACTTTTATTACGAATATTACGATCCCGAGAAAAAATGTTATATATATGGACATACAATATTTAATTATATATAATTGTATATAAATTATGTCAATTTTACATATATATAATTTTATTTAATTTTGTCTATTATTTAATTTAATTAAATATAATTATTATATGAATCATTTTTCCCGGGATTATTGAATTTAAGTATCGGTCGATTTATCGTTTTTTATATTCGTAAAGAAAATTAATTTGTTATGTCGGTTATTTGATCAATGCTGTTTTGCTCGAAATCCATTTGCGAAAATATACATGTATCGCGACGAATATTTTTATTGAGGAATATTCCATTTTTCATTAATATGTTAATATTGGTTGTCCGGAAAGTTCGTGTCGATTTTGAAGGAAAATTGAAACGCAGAAGATTTAAATTTTAGTATATATTTATTAAATTATATAGGTTAGTCGGTACGAATTTTCTGGACAACCAATACTTGGTTCGCACTATTCGCGTTTATTCGTGCATTTCTCGACTCACTTCACTCGCTGCGGTGCGCTGCGGAAGCGTTGCGATCGCCATGTTCGGCGATTGTGCCGATTGGCTGGCGAATCTCAACGCTGCCGCTACGGCGACTCGGCGAGAGAGTGGAAATATGGCCGACAGCGTGCGTTTCTCGGAGTCGTTCGGCGCAGCGTAGATTTCGTGTGTTCTCGTATCTCTGATAAAAAGTGCACGCGTATAGTGACATACGCGGAAATGATTCCAGGGTGTCCGTTGTGATAACGTGGAGCCCGGAACGGTACGTAGAACCCTGAGATGGGCGGTACCATTGGCAACGGGGATACGTGCACCGTAGAGAGAACACCGCGCTTCGTCAGCTCCGGTTTACCTTCTGGCTTCGTTTCTAATTATGAAATCATATTTTGCTATGAGATGAATTGGACGAGTGATCGGCACAGTGTTCTCGAGCGCGTTGCATTATCCTGCTTGCTCTTTTCGAATTTAATACAGTTTCGCCTTCGGCATCGAGAGATGAGAAAGAAATAGGTAGAGAGAAAGAGAGAGGTAGAATATGTTGTAAGCCTCTCGGATACAAAACTCTCTTGAATTCTCTTGAGTTGGTATTTTTTAAATGAGAGATTATCTCATTTAAGTGCATCTATTTGAAATATTTGAATTGCACTTTACGCACTTAATTAATAGTGACTTGCGCTACAGTGGAATGGATTAGTGCATATTAAAGATTGTTTTATGCATCTAAATGCAGTGGCATAATATAATCAACTTTGACAATGAAATAATATTTGTTAAATATAATAATAATAATAATAGTAACAATATCATTCTTGGATATTTAATTGTTTACAATATGTATATGGATTTATATTTAACTTTGCTAATTTAGTGTGTGTGTATGTGTGTATGTGTGTGGGGGGATGGTTGTATGGGTGCGTGTGTGTGCGTGTGTGTGCGTGTGTGTGCGTGTGTGTGCGTGTGTATGTGTGTGTGTGTGTATGTGTGTGTGGGTGTGTGCGCGCGCGCGCAAAGAAGCACCGCGAATAAAATATAACGAAGATGTAATTTTTAATTCTATTTTTCAGGT
>Ga0157363_1006424_pt1 | contig 11042 bp, 2 predicted proteins | sample AttsexASBM1_FD_111477 | JGI IMG/M metagenome (GOLD analysis project Ga0157363, IMG submission 111477) | Fungus gardens microbial communities from leaf cutter ant in Ribeirão Preto, State of São Paulo, Brazil - Atta sexdens ASBM1 | ecosystem: Host-associated > Fungi > Mycelium > Unclassified ...
TGCGTGTCCCCATCCGCATTCAAATTCTCTTTGTTATCAAATATAGAGTGTTTTGCCGGTTGATTTATCGCAGATAATGTGAATCATTTTTCAGAGAATTTGAAATTAGAAATATTATGCTGCGCGATGTTGAGCATTACAAAATTTAAAGCGATTGAGAGAATTCACATATACTCAAACTTTTAACGAAAAACTAACCTGAGAGCTCTAGATTTTTAAGCAAGAATTATGACGAAGCTGAAAGCTGGAAAATGTAAAACAGAGTTATGCAACTGACGCAATTTATTTTCTTTTTGTAACGCCGGAAAAGAATAAATATGATTTTAGAATGTAGCTAAGATATACATTAAACTGAGGAAATAAAATAAGCCAGGAATGTAACAACAGTCAGCGCACATAGTCAGCGATTTTTAATCAGCTATAAATTACGAAACAAACTTTTCACTTATTGTTATATGTATCCAGCTCCAAATATAATATAAGTACTCACAATCAGACTTAGTCTGCGGAGAGTTATAACAGTGTGAGCCAAGTGGCATTATCAGAAGATCATGCGAAAGGCACTAACTCGTGTATCATATATCTTGGCGCGGGTTATTTGTATCTACGAGGAACTGCTTCGAATTCCACTTTTTTCCCCGCATTTCGTGGCTGCTTTCGAACCTCTCGCCATAAATTCATGCCCCTTACACCCACCATAAACTTGGGCAATATTTTCTCTCACCCTCCGTCGTCGTACCTCTCGGTGTAACCACTCTTCGAATATCTTCGAATACGTCGAGCCGATGCGCAGCGACGATCGATTTGTCCTTAAGATGAATTGGTTGTAACCGGTACGGTTAGGTAAATTCGGGATAGAGTAATTCTCGGATACATCTATTCTCGAAAGCAATACAACCATGGAAACAAGGGTTCTTCAATCTTCTACATTTAACGCTAAATAGCCAATCAATCGCGTTATTTTATTTGTCCTGTGTAAAAGTCGTAATTGCTCTTCTTTAGATTTAAAGTTAAATGATCAGGTTTAGGAGATTTTGAGAACGAATGTTACAACCCTTACAATAGCACACTAATAACAAATTCAGTCATTTGCAAGATAGATTATAGTTTATACTAAAACTATAACATGAAATAGCAAAGTTAAATGTAAAAGCATATAAATAATATTTTAAATGATAAATATCCAATAATGATATTGTCACAATATTTAATAGACTATAAGACATAATATGTAGGTATGTGTTGTTTTATTATTAATTTATTGTATGTATGTATTGTTTTATTGTTAAAGACGATTACATTGATTGGTACGCCACAGATACTTACATATCTAGATACTATATAAAACAGACTTTAACGTGTACAGATTCAGAATAGTACGAGTGAATACATCAGAAATGAACTGAATACAGGAAATATAGTAGAAAAATTGCTGTTAAGTGATGCACATAGCAATTAAACTACTTAATAATTTCACAGTGTTGGTCAGTCCTTCTAGTAGTACAATTTCTTGGCACAATATTAGCCCAATATATCTCCCCAATGCATTCCAATGTTTAACCAATGTTTTTGACAATGAATTGTGCTATTCAAAAGCCGGTCATCCGTCTATGTATAAGATTTCTCAGAACTTTTTCCAATTATTTCGGCAATAAATACCTATAAGGATTTTAGCTTCACCGAGACAACGTATAAGTCAATTGACTGTAATGGGATCAGAGATGAAGGTCTATGAACTTAATATACAATAAGACTAAATCAAATGGCTTAACTTTTTCACATTTTGTCATATTTCTACATTATTAACGAAATTGTTCCAAGTTAATTATATTTTTCGCTACATTATATACTGAGAAAAAAATGCTTAAAAGTTTATTTGTGAGATATAACTTCTGTTTATTTCACTGAAATGCATCTTTATGTAATATGGCAAAATAAATTTTTTCAGCAAATAAATCATTCATCTTATTCTTACAGATTATGGTCCACTTGATGCTACAAATGCTTCGAAGTATTTTTTAATTGTCAATTAGTAGAATTATTTTTTCCGACTATTCAATCAAATGCCTCGAAGTATTTATAGCGCCAAGTACATCAGCATTCTTACAATTAATGAGATATATTTCACAGAAATGTATATTTTGACTTTTTTGTCAATGTACTTATACATTGTAAAGGTTATATACATTGTAAAGGATTTATTCCAATAAATATTGTACTTTTAAAAATAAGAATGTAATTCCCGGAAAGTAAAAAATAAATTCACGTAGTAACTTCCATGAAGTTGTAGATATATGATTTTGATTTCTCTTTTAAATTTCTATTTTAGTGCTCAATACTATATGTGATAAGTTTACGAAACAATATCTATACATGTTTATTTGTGGAACAGCTAAATATATAATGATCCGATGCTGCACGAGAATAAGCTGGGAATGTATTTTTGATCTTGTATACATCTCATCTGCAGATTACTTTATCTTCTAATAGTAATGGAGGTTTTCCAACTCCGGACAAATCTAATTTTCCACGTTGAAGCTGATGGTGTGCCCTGAATATTTTATCCGTGCGAAACTTCTCTTAGCTCTCTGCTAGTATCTACTGCCGATTCCTATAAAGAAGTCTGAGCTTAAGAGATGCTCTGTTACTCGATAATTCTCAAAGTTACCGATTATTATAATGTTTCAAAGACGTAATTGTAATAAAAACTACATGCAGAGATTACTCAAAATTGTGAAAGATTTTTACAAACTCGCCGAAATTTTGAATCGTTTATTATGAAATTATTTTGAGACTTCAATGTTTTACAACAAAAATTTCTTTTGCATTATTATAAGAAATTATATGCACAAAGAAAGAGAAAAAATATTCTAAAGATATACGGCAATTAGAATTCAAGAAAGAATTCAAATTATGCATGTTGCACTTATTTTTTATAATACAGAATGTCTCAAAATTTGCGACTCAAAATATTATAGCTAGCAAAAAAGTTGTAAATTTTTATTTTAAGATTATTTTTTTTATTAAATACGGATTTAAATATGGTCAATTTAGACTATGTTTAAATGGCCACCTGTCTATAATTGACCATATTTAAACACATATTACTCAGAAATAATTAATAGAAATTTACAAATAACTTTTTTACTTAATTTTCTGGCTAGTAGGTATTTTGAATTGCGAATTTTGGGACTGTGACTTCTGTATAAAAAATAAGTGCAACGTGCATAATTTGAATTCTTAATTGCCGTATATCTCCACTAGATAAAATAAAAATTTACAAATAACTTTTTTTCCCGAAAACTGTTTTGTTACAATATTTTGAGTCGCGAATTTTGAGACATCTGTATAATTAAGCTTGAGTTTCTTTATCCAAAGCATTGGTTTTATTAAAGTTTCTCTGCGTTATGAATGTCCATCGTTATTTATTTCACTGCGTCTTAGTAATTACATGTTATACGATATTAGAGATATCCTTATTTAATTCATGTGCTACGGACGATGGCACGAAAGAAGACACATCACAGAGAACACGACGTTAATGACTCGATAGCGAGAGTGCGAGATTGAGAAAAAGCACCGTTTATGTGTGTGGAACGCGAAACTATTAAGTCGCCAAACTTCTACAGAGAAGAAAACGAGACATTTCTCCTTTTCCTGGATTTCTCTCTTCGAGAAGATCGGTCTCGCGCGCCAGACGATCGAACTTCCTAGAATCTTCCAGCGAGAGTAAATTGAAAGTATAAATTACAGATAAGGAATGCCGGACCCTTTCCGATCCTACGCGACCGAGGGGGATGCGGGAAGGCGATCGTTCTGGATCGTCTTGAAATGGGTGGTTGCACGAGAAGTCAGCCAGTTATGCCTTGAGCGTGATGCCCTTACCAATCAACTTCCTTGGGATAGCTTTAGGTCTCCTTCCGGCTCCTCTTCCGACATCTTCCATCTTTCGCAGACCCAGATATTCCCAAGGAGCCGTCACCTTCCTTCTGCCCTTAACGCCTATACCTCGCCGCTCGCATTCGTGTGTATGTATGTGTTTATATACGAGCAGCCTTATACGCGTACATTATGCACCGCTGTTCGAGCGTAGGAATGCCAGGCACGAGGCTTTCGCAGTAAGTGGAAATATTTCTACCGTGGAAACCGCAAAAGGTATCACTGTCAGGTAGCTGTTTCGTAGGTTGTTTAAACGCGAGACTGAAACATTTCGGCATGAATTCCGCGGTCGCCACTTTTCTGCCAGACCATTTTTCACCCTCTCTGCTGGTAACCCAGTTGATAAGTTTAATGCACGCGTCTGCGGTAATTATGACGGATCGATTAAAACTAACGAAATAAAAAGAACACTAGCGGAACTTTGTAGGCAAACTTGTCCGAGCGTAAACTTTGTAAAGGCGGAGATTGCATGACGATGAAAGTAACTCGAAAGTTTCGTGTTTTTGTAAGCATAAGAAGTAAGGAAGGAATCTATAGAGAGAGAGAGAGAGAGAGAGAGAGAGAGAGAAAGAGATGATGTTAAAATCTCGTTGAAATTTTCGGACATATTAATGACGATTGCTGCTACTAATCGAAACAGTGCTTTAAATAGAATTTCAAAACTCTTTACTTCGATATTTTAAGCGGTTTTACATAACTGTTTTCTTAGGTTACTAAGCACGTTCACAAATGTATATGCATGCATGTCATGTGTCGTTGTAACAGTAAAACTTCAAATACGTGACTTTCGTAGCAAATCGAAAGTAGGTATATTTCTATGGTAAAAGTTGCGAAAAATATTACTGACATATTTCCTAACTTATAATAATTTCTCAGTCTCACTTCATTGGATTTATAAGGCAGTGAAGCATTTGTTTACTAATTTTATATTTTTATAATTTTTGAAATGAAAATTTTATAATTAATTTATAAATAAATTTTGCAATAAATTTAATTATTACATAAATAGAAACATGCATATTTATTTCCATAAAAATGCGATACTAAAATGTCAATTTTCAAATTTGATATATTAAATTTATTGGCGGAAAAGGAATTAAAGATTTTGACAACAACGATTTTTATAAAAAACACGCCAGTTGACATTAATGTGGATGTTATATTCGTAACAAAATTAATATTTTTATCACAATATACTTTATTGTTATGTTTACAACAATAAATGATTTTCCTGATTTATACTAATTAATTACGATTATTTTATTTAACTATGATTATTTTATTTAACAAATTTATCTATTATTTTATAAGAATGATAATTATTATATAAGAATGATCCAGAAGAGAGAGAAAGAGAGAGAGAGAGAGAGAGAGAGAGAGAGAAAGCAAAGGATTGACATGTCTGTTTACTTTTGATATGCAATATATAAAAATATTTCAATATATGTACACGTGATTATCTAGTGTCAGCTCTGATTGGCACTTCATTTCTATGATTTATGTTTTTTAGAATCTTTTATTTTTCTTGTTTTTATTTTTATAAGATTTTAATTAAAAATTTTTTTCTGTTTTTTCTATATTTAAAATTTACTTTTTTTTTTTAATAAGGATACATATTTTTAATTTACTTGTCTTTTTTTATAGGAATACATATATAAAGATATTTTTTGATAAGAATATTTTCTTTTTTAATTATTAAAACCAGAATGAGGAGATAGCTAATCAATTCTTTGATTATCTTTCGTTCAAATGAATTTTTTTTACGTCTTATACATACTTATATATACTTTTTAATCTCCGTTGTCCACTTTTCTCATATTCGACGCGAGCTTGATTCATTTTCAATTTTTGGAAGAGAAAGATGCGATGCGTCGAGCGAAACAAAAATTGAGTTTCCGAAATTCACTCGCGGTTGTGCTGCTCTGCGTGCTCGTAAGAAATAAGAGCACTTTGGCGAAAGATAATTGCTTCGTTTAGCGGAACAACGTTGTAATTGACGTCGCAGTGAAAAGTGAGGAAACCTGTGTGGCTGCGTTTATTTCATCTGTCACTTGGTCGAGCGACTCTCACCTTTTCTTCGTGGCTGTCTTTCCTAGTTCAAGGGATACGTTTAATGAGCAGTGGCGGTGGAACTCCGTATAAGTTGCGAAGCAATCGCTGAATGTCTTGAGAAATACAGAACACTTTAAGAAAAATTCTGTCTATCTTATATTTTTAAATATTTTACTATTCCATTAAAAATTTTGAATGAAATTAATTTAGAAATCGCTTTAAAGTACCGCAATAAAGAAAATTCTTGGATTTAAATTGATATTTTCAAAAGTAAATTTATCCCCATTAAAGGATTTTTTTTATATACAGAAGAATTATTCATTGATTACTTTTTTAAAGCTTTAAAATATTAAACTCAAAGTAATTTTTTATGGTCATAATAATATTTAATATTCTTTAAGATTTCCTTAATTGAAAATATTTTTCATTACATTACATTTCGAACAATAAGCCTAAAACTCAATATTCAAATTCAACATAATTTTTTAGTTATAAATATAATATAAAGTATAATATAATTATACTTTATATTATATAGAATATATAAAATATTTTATATAATTATAAAGCATCACATCAATCTATTGCATTTTCTTGGAAAAGATTATGAAAACAAAGAGAAAATTACAAACAAAATATAAAATTTTTATAAAAATAAATATTATTTTTCAATAAAATTATTTTTTAATTTATTTTTCGTTAAATAAATATGAAAAGTTTACGTCCATTGTGCTTTATACTTACAATTAATCAAGATTGTTTTATTTTTTATAAGCACAATATCAAGTGCTCAAAGTCATTTGTAATACATTGATGAAAAAACTAATGAGATTATTAATCAAAAATGCAAATTACGTAGAAACGGAAAGCAAAAGTCGTATCTTACCTTGTTCAGTGAAACTTGGACCATAAAATATCTCTAAGAAAGTTTTCGCTTTTTCTCGTAAAGATCTCTCAAAGTGACCAATTGTACGTAATTAACATATATATATATATATATATATATATATACTATAAAGGCACAAAAACTTTCAAATTATCCATCGTTTCTCTATTTGTATGATTACTCGCTGCATTATTCTGGAAATTGTCTCGTATTTTTTACTATTCAACGGGCCTTTTATTTGCCTTATTTTTTTCCTCCTCAGATCTATCTTTGAGACATCGCCGTGTTAAAATGCGTTAAATGCATTGAATGTATTGGCGATTGCCAAATTAGTATTTTTGTCATCTGTTATAATCACAAATTTTTCATCATCACTCTGTTTTTACATATCTTGTTACGTTTTATCTTTAATCCAGAAATAGTTCTGAAGTATTTTTATAATCCAACGATGAAAAAATTGTTTTGTATGGATATTAATATTTTTAATATATTTAATATATTTTTTTTTAATAACTATTCTTTACGAACGAATTATCTTAATTTCCTGATATAAAAAATATAATTATAATAAATTTGGCTATTGGGAATTAGCGTTGTATTGTATGTATGAGATAAATTTCAATATTATTAAATTATATCTTTCATATTTAATTACTAATTTGTTATATACGGTTCGGTTAACTTTTTAATCATCTTCAGTACATACAGATGAATCCATGTAATTAGGTAAGCGATGAGATGCATAAGACATAAGGCTATCCACATTTTTTATTAATTTATCCGCATTGTTTTCATGTGAAGTGGTCAATCGCCATTTCTTAGAGTGAAAACGCAATTAGTCAGCTAACTGGATGGTGCAACCATGATTAAGCACCTTTAAGTGATTCACAAAATTTATTAATAAAATCTAAATATAGCTTAGCAATAGTGGTATTCATCTCATCTTCATCAAATCATTGCCGATAAACGTCATTGATATAAAAAAATTAGTAAATTAGTAATAATTAAAGCCTTATAAATATATCTTATGCATCTCATCTCTTAATTACATAGATTCATCTGTATGTACTGAAGATGACTAAAAAGTTAACCGAAATATGTATACAAATTAGTAATTAAATTTGAAAGATATAATTTAATAATATTGAAATTTATCGCGCACATAGTATAACGTTAATTCTCAATAGTCAAACTTATAATTATGTTATAATTATATTCTTTATGAACCTTTAAATATGCAATTTCATAAAAAAAAATGCAATAAAAATATTAATTAAAATCTTTATTTTTTGAAAAAACTTTCATAATAAGCTATTTAACAGCTTATATTCTGTTATTAATATTTGTTAATTTTTATTTATTTTTTTCCAAAGTAAATAGTGATTATTTGTATCTATAATTTTCTTAAATACTAATAAATTGATAAAACAATTAATAATATACAATATGTTGTTAATAATAGTAATTTTACTTTGGATATAAAAACATCCTATGTGATTGTTATGTAAAAATGTTAAAATGCCAAAATGTAACGAGTTACTTTCTCGTTATTTTTTTTCTTTACACTAATAGAATATTATAGCATTTTTCATTGGCACTTGTGCACATTCAATGCACATTAAAGCCGTTGTGCACAACTCTAATCTAAATGTAAAAATGAGATATGTGAGATGGTAAAGTATATTTCATCAAAATAACATTGTATTGAGGATTTCGTGGTTTACTTATTTCTATATTTTTATTAATTACACATCTTTATGTCGATTATACAGCGGCTTTAAAGTGCATTGAATGAGCACTTCTACCAATAAAAAACGCTATCATATGCAGATTCTTACGGTAAGTACAAAAAAGATGTTAGAATTCTATTTTTAGTACAAAAACTATAATAAATAAATATATATATATATATATATATATATATATATATATATATACATACATATTTATCATAGTTTTTGAATTTTATTGCTCTACTAAAAAATATAATTCTAATCTTTTCGTATACATACATATATGTGTACTCCAGTTACTATTAAAACTTTACGTAAATAAAAATACAATAACGATAAAAATAACTAATGAAATTGTTACCATTATCTCAAAAATGTAATTACGTTACCATGAACATTACTCAGAAAATGTAACGTTGTTACTCAATCATTATTAAAAGAAAATAACTTGGACGGTACAAGTAATGCGTTACTTGCAATCCTGGATTTCAGATAAAAAAAAGATTAAATTTCAAATAGAGATATCTATTCTATTTTTCTTTTATTTATTTTTCTCTTGAATTTTAGTTTTCTTTCTTAATTATAATTTATACACATAAATAATCGAAAAATGTTATTATAACTTTTGAAATGCCTCCTATAAATTACTTACCATTTATATAATAATTACGAAAACAAATTACTATAAAATAATTACTATAAAATAATTAAATGTTGATTATATAAAAAAAATTAAAATTATTCTAGTATATTTGAATATCACAAATAATAGAAGTAGAACAAAACTGAATGAAATAAATAATTTTTTAAATTGAACAAATAATAATTAACGGTTTTTTTGTCGAGGATCGTTATCGTGAATGCATTCCTTAATAAAATGGTCCGCCGAAATGCTTTTGCCAAATTTCAACATGTTTTAAAGATCATTCGATTTTTCTTTTTCCTTGCTCTTAACAATGCAATTTATTATGCAGAAATGCTTGCTAGCATATTTCATTGGACACAGCAACGAGTATTTATTTATATTTTATTGTGTTACGTAATTATCCAGTTGCATCTGACACGGAGAGAGATAATCGCGCCCTGAAGAATGTGCAAAATTTCATTAACGATGCTGTAAACGCATCGAATGAGACTTCAAAGAGATGCCGGTAGTTTCATGGATGGCACAATCGTTCCGCTATGTACCAAGAAAGTGGGAGACGTAATGACATTTAACACCGACAGTAGAGACACCTCGTTTAATTCCCTCTTAGCAATTATATTAGGTACATTTCACACTGATAATACGTTTTTAATAATCCTTCATGAATAAACGTCGTGAGACGGATTTTATCTCCAATTGCAATGAGGAAAATATTAAATATTGAATATCTATAAAAAGTTAAATTAATCAAATCTACAAATTTAATCTTTTTGAAAACTATGACAGAGGGGAGGGAGAAGCATTATGTGCTGAATATTAGTTTTCAATAAAAGTACGACTCTCTGTATTGATTATATAAGAGTTACATGAGAGAGAGAGAGAGAGAGAGAGAGAGAGAGAGAGAGAGAGAGATCAGGCTTTGTTTTCGAAGTTCCTTTTTTTAAACAAGTTGAATTTTAGAAGATAAAATTCTTCTCTGCTGATTTCTTTTACGATGGTAAATTCCAAATATTTTGTAATTCATAGTTGCTAAGGAAATATTGGAAAAAAACGCATGCTTTAAATTATTGATATTCGAAATTTCTCTCAGAAAGACGAAAATGGCTTGGCACGTCTAACTCATGAGTTACCAGCTCGCGTCGTTAACCCTTTTCGGAATGCAAAGACCAGTCCCAGCAAGAAAGAGGGCCCTCGAGTACCATTCACCATGAACAGTTGTCTCACTTCAAGTCCCTTTTCCATTCTCTTTTATTTTCCTGTTCTGTTAACCTTCTCAATTTTATACGTCGCAGAAACTTTTCGCCGCAGCCCTGGCACGCGTCTTAGACGCTACGAGAATATTAAATTCTCTGCGCATAAATTAAAAGATAGCGGCTTTCCACTTCGGCTGCGTATAAATTTTGCAGAAGTCGAGAAAGAGAATTAGTGTGAAGGTAGTATAGACAAGAGAGAGGTTTGCGTTGAATGGAGAAAAGTAAAGGGTTTATGCATCGGTTTTACGCATCAATTACTCCTGATATTACAATGCTGTTGAAAAAAAGAAAAATATAGTTCTCACTTTTTCTTGCATTATTTTTAAAGGGCCTTTTATTTCTGAAAATCTAGTAAAAAAAGACTATTTCCGAAAATTCTTTTTGAAAAACTCATGCGACGGATTACAAAAATCTATAAATATAGATTCGTAGGTTTATACATCATATATATATATATATATATATATATATATATATATATATATATATATATATATATATATATATATATATTTTTTTTTTTTAATAAAAAA
>Ga0157363_1006425_pt1 | contig 11041 bp, 6 predicted proteins | sample AttsexASBM1_FD_111477 | JGI IMG/M metagenome (GOLD analysis project Ga0157363, IMG submission 111477) | Fungus gardens microbial communities from leaf cutter ant in Ribeirão Preto, State of São Paulo, Brazil - Atta sexdens ASBM1 | ecosystem: Host-associated > Fungi > Mycelium > Unclassified ...
ATATATATATATATATATATATATATATATATATATATACGATTATATATATATATATACATATATATATATATATACACAATTGTATAAAATATTAGGCTCCAAGATTTGCTTTAACCGAATAAGGTCTTCTTCATTTATTTGTATAACTAAAACTTAAAATAAATCAAAAGATTTCCATATAAAACTTAGGAAATTTATGCATTTGTGCAATAAAATTTAATCAATGATAATTTAAGGGAATGCTGGAGTGATTGATATTAAAAATCTTTAAATTGACAAAATTTAAAATCAGTGATAATTTAAGGAAATGCTAGAGTGACCTAATTATTAATATTACAGATGTATAAAAATTTCCAAATTGACTGAACGGAATAAAAAATTCTTTTACAGGATTAAAGTAGACACAAAATTAGAAAGTGATGCAGTGGACTTTATATTTAAATGAAAAAAAATTAAGTAAGTTTTTAATTTTTTTGTTCGATTTTAATATAAAGTTCACTGTACCACTTTCTAATTTTGTGTCTACTTCAATCCTGTAAAAGAATTTTTTATTCCGTTCAGTCAATTTGGTAATTTTTATACAATTGTACCAATAATTAAGTCATTCCAGCATCCCCTTAAATAATCACTAATTTAAAATTTTGTCAATTTGGAGATACGACTGTAATATCGATAATTAGATCATTCCAGCATTCCCTTAAGGATTTAGCAGTCTAACTAACGAATAAATTAAATCCCAAATGAAAGTCTAAATGATTTACTTAGAAAATACTTAGGTAACTTGTATTTTTGTTAAATAGATTTCTTTGATTTGTCAGCACTTTCAGCAATGATATAACACATCTAAGTCAGGAGTAAGAAAAAGAATTTATTATATGAGAAATTTAATCAGTTAAATTAATTGAGATACCAATACGATCCTTCGAACTTAGCTCCGGTCATTTTTCTAACGCAACGAAGTGTAACGCGGGACGATACGAGCTCCGAACAGGTGAATGAGTATGGGAGGGCACGAATGATGAACGTCGGGGGTGCGGGAGACCGATAGAGGATACGGGCGTCGGATGGTGTTGGATCTCTTGACGGGTGCATCGATGTCCACTGGCTCCCAAGGGAAATCCACTTCATGATGGGAATCCCATTATTTCCCGAGCGATATAAAAGTAGGTAGTCCAGTCGTCCACGTGCTGTCCAGTTGAGGCTATTCCGACGGCCGTCCTCTATCCTCCCACGCCACATTGAGGCTCTGTTTTTCTCCGTTGCTCTCTTCTTTCTCTTTTCTGTTGTCTACCTCATCTATCCTCTCTTTTTTTCTCTTCCTCTCTCTCTTTTTCTTTCTGTTTCTTTCTTTTTCTTCTCTTATACTATTACCATTGTCTCCTCTCGTTCGCTCCTAGATCTCACTGTTCTCCGTCCATTCGCAATCCATTTGATTCCGAGTGTGTCTCTCGAAGGTGACGCTACTACGAAGGACCATTTTTAGTTTAGACTAATACTATGTATTGCCATGAGAGATGCTTTAAATACGTAATTTGATAAACGGATACGATTTCAAGTGTATCATGAAGCTATCGATGCATGTGTCGTGACATTTAGACTTGCAATTGAATCAAAGGAAAGAATAAATTTTATATATATATATATATGATTATCGCTAAAAGAACATATATAAAATATTTTTTTCATTTATTCAACAATAAATAATTTCAAACTTAACGAGTTATGACGCGTGAATCACGATTGGATCGCTTGAAATCAAAAAAAGCTATGCTATTGCATAGCTTTTGTGAAAATAAACGTTCTCGACAATTCAATATCGCCTCGATTCAATCGAGAGCGTGTACGATTGAAACGATAGACGGAGGTTCTATGTTGGGAGAGCGGCTTGATAAAGAATTCCATCCCGGGGCTGTGGAATGATCGTACAAGGTGCGGGCAGTATAAAATAAATATATGAGACGCAGGGGGTGGCACTCCAGAAAAGATGGACGCTTGGAGAGAGGGCGTGAGTGCTCGATACTGCCTCCGTAGTGGGGAAGAGCAGAGAACGAGCTCTAAGTTGGGTGGACCATGTGGAGATCGGCTCCAGGACTCGCGTGTGTGTTGCTGGGTAATTGATTTCTTTGATACCACCCGCGCCAAAGGAACATTGTAGATGCTTGCCTGCGTAGAGCTCCCATAGGAAGGGACGAAACGCTTTTCTTCCTTTCTCTCTCTCTCTCTCTCTTTCTCTCTCTCTCTCTCTCTCTCCCTCCCCCCTTCCTCTTTCCTTCTTTCTCCGTTTCACCATCATAGAAGCCGACAGTGGATAAAGGGAGGAGGATTCTTCCTAGGATATAGAATGTAAGAAGGGAGGTAAAATCGAGGATAGTGGCGGATCTACCGTCCTTCGAATCGATGGATATCTCTGCGCCGGACAAGACCCTCTACCCTACCCTTTCCATCTTCTTCCCGAGGATGACCAATAACAAACACCGTTCTTCGCTTCTCTCTCTCTAATGGAGTTTTTACCGATAAAAAATTCACTCCCTTTTCTCCTTTTTTCCGTGGTTCCTACCCGTTTCCTCCACTCCACTACCACCTTTACTACTACCAACGAATATCTATGCCTATTCGCCGACTGACGGATCACTAACATTCTCTAGCATCTTTCAAATGCTGCCTTTAGAATAATGCTTTCTTGGTGACATCTCTAGATTACAACTTGGCCGTCATGTTTGACTAAGAATACTACAAGCATTGGATGAAACATCCATAGATGAAAAAATGCTTTTGATTGTACATGTTGACACGTGTTAGTACTAGCAATAAATATCGGAATCAACGAGCATATTGGATACATAATATAATCATTTTTCCAATTTGATTCTTAAAATTAAAGATTACAATACGGCAGAAATGTAAGATTTTAAAAGTATTTTAAAATTATGTGAATTATCATATATCACGTATCATATATCATGTAAAAGAGAAAATTTGAATGAAGTGATCCTTAGAAGTAGAAATCAAGATCTTTTCACAGATACCATGTATAGAAAATCTCGAACGAAGATTGTGGTCGTCATATTGTAAGATATGTAAAGTGACACGCGAATGTTGGAGAACTAAGCAGTTTGTGATCGCTGAACGATGGCAATGCAGAGTTGGTTGGCTTAGTTCGGCCAACAGGGGCCAGGAATTCGAGCTCTATCGTGTGCTGATGTATGTATCGATTGTTCTGCGATATAATGCTAGCCACGCACATATGAGACTATGCGGGTGCTTCGTGTCGAGTTTGTGTATTTCTCTTACTGTTGTTATATATAGATATCTTTGTAGGCACTTTATATAATAGGTTTTATGGAAGAAAAAGACTTGCAATCATTTTTTTCACAAAATAAACAATAATATTTGCGAATTTTGCTATTTGATACTGTACAGAAAGATTATTATGAAATGAAATATTCAACAATTTTTATCAAGATTATTTTTAAAAAAATTAATATTTAATATTATTACAAAAAAAGAGAAGGATCAATTAGAGTCAGAATGCAAAAGTAAATATTAGGTGTAATAAAAAGAAATCCATTATTTTTCCATTCAATTTCATGCAAATATAATGGATTTCTTTTTACTACACCTAATATTACTCTTTTACACTTAAATCTCTCGAATTTTCAAATCAATTTCAAACTAATTGAAAAATTTGACTTTATGATCGCCTATTTTTTCTTTTATTTGATGTTTATATATCTCATTATTTGTTTAAAAGAATTTTCGAACTATTTTTGACTTTATCGATATAATCATTTTTTAACAAAAATTGATCTTTTTTAAATAAAAATATCAAAATAATTATCTAGGTTAATTAAAATAATTTAATTAATCTGAATTTCAGTAATTACTTCGATATATTATTGTTAAGAAAAAACGAATGTTGCATCAATAAAATCGACAAAAAAATATTAAAAAATAATTTTGTAAAAGAAACACATCTTATGCACACACGCATATTTAGATTCGAAATCTGAATATATATTTAAATATAATAATTTAGAATATATGTAATATAAGAAATATTAATATTTAGTTATTTATATTTAATGTATTTCATTTAAATTAGATATTATTAATTGAATAATCAGAAACTATTGTTAAATACATTCCTATAAGTAAAGAGAATAGATTATTCATTGCTATTACAAAAATTAAATTATGAACAATACTTCTTGAGAGAGAGATTATAAAATGAATTTTATTAAAAATATTTTTTGAGAAATATCATGTATGAAAATGTTAACATAATTATTAAATTAATAATATACTACTAATATACTAATTAATAATATACTAAATTAAATATGTCAATAACTACTAAATTCATTAAAACAGTTTGTATGTTAAAATATCAGGTATCAAATACTTGTGAATTGATCATCGTTATTATACTCGTTAAAAAGTAGCAGAAAAAGTTCACAACTTGAGGATTATGTCAATATTACATTAAAAAATCTTAAATTTTTTAATATGCGTAAATTAACAACAAAAATAAAGCAATAATCGATATTTTTTGCGCTGTAAATGAAATATAAGTAATTGTAAAGGTTTATTTTTTATAATATAAATTTTACATTTTCTGTTCGTTTAAGATCGATGTCATGTAAATATAAAAATATTAATGAAATTTGAATAGAAGTACATATTATGATCAAAGAGTTCTTTTTATTTTCTCTTCTTTATTTATATTTAAATAATTTTACAAATTTAATTATTTATATTTTATTGAAATAATTATATATAATGATATATGCTTAATGTATAATAATATGTAATGTCATATAAAAATTAAAATGAATACGCATTATTATAGTATTATTTTTAAGAAAGTATTTTGCATACACAAACACATATACACACGTGTCTATGTAAAGAAGAACGTCGAAGTAAAATAAAAATGACTACCTACGTGTGTAAGGAAGCGAAGGGAATGCCATCACTCGCACGAATATTTAGAGAGACAAAGAAGGCCGACATGTAGCCTAGTAGAAGAAGCTGAAAATCTTTTTAGATTTTGTAAGAGTTTGATGATTTTATTTTACAATTTCTCTCAGAATTTCATCGATCATAAATGAAGAGAAGATATAAAATTTAATATTATATAAAATAAACCTTAGATTACTACATTGCATATTATATTGCACGAGCATATAACATTATGTATGCAGGCAGTCATGTAAAAGAGTGGATGTTAAAATAAAAAAAATAGTGTGCGAGGAAGTTAGCGACTGAGATGCCGTCATCCCTACGGATGTCCAGTGAGACGAAGAAGGTCCACCCTCGAAGAAGGTCGACAAACGAGTAGCGTCGGCGCTGCCCTTGCAAGCTTCCTCGTGTATTGATCCTCATAATTTGGGCGGGGGTGGAGGGTGGCCAGGACGGCGGGGAAATGGCGGCAGAACGGTTGGGGCTAGAAGGGGAAGCGGCAGTTGGCAGCGGAGTGGTAGCGGATAGGGGGGAGGGGGTTCTGAGCCCCACCTCACCAACCGAGAAACGTATGCGTCGAGGTACAGTTCGGGGGTGGCTGGAAGAACGGAAGAAAGGAAGGAGCAAAGGAGGCAGAGTAGGGCGCACCCGCGACCAATAATAAACCGGCCGTGTTATGATAATGTCATATCATAGCGTAACGCGATATCGGTACGTCTTATGATTGGAGCCGCAAACCTTCCAATGAGATCGCGCGCAAGCGTGTCTTATCTATATTCATGGGATTCTTCTATCTCGGCATTCCATTTGCGGAATATATCTGGGCGTACTCGCGGTTAAAACTAGATTTCACGAATATTTTAAAAAAGAAAGAGATTAAATAATTAAGTATTATATTGTCTCCTATTTAATTTAGATGTGACAATTTAAATGTAGATTACAAGAAATTTTATCAATATTATATTACGCACTTTATGAGTTTAAAATTGTTCAGTATGTTTTTAATCCGTATCGATTTTCTATAAATCCTATTGTTTGCAATTTCGTGAAATATATTCTTCTTCTTATTATCGAATATGTATTATCAAATATGTATATTTGTATCATATTATAAATATAATTAATTAGAAATAATATACAAATACTCTCTTTTTATACTTACTATACTTATTAATTGATTGTGTAAACGGATTAGCCTTTATGCTCTAATTTTGTTATTTTAATTAAAAACACAAGCACTTTTAAGAATATAAATATTGTTCTACGTTTTCTCATTTTAAGATCATGGAAAACGCGAAACATTTCACCGACACATTTATCGTAACGCGCAACAGACATAGCGACTGTTTGTATATATATATATATATATATATATATATATATATATATATATATATATATATGTACATACCGTACCGCCCTGAGTTGCTCTCCTTTACATCGATATTTCTTTCCCCGCGATAAAATTCAACCTTTCAGCCGACCAGTGTTTTACGGCCAATAGGAGGCCAGGAAGAGAATCGCCCGAATAGCGCAATACACGTAGGTATGGCGTTTTATTGGCGGTGGAAATGGGTTCGTATATAGCTTTCGGAGTATGGTATCGGAGGATATTGATCCTCGCGTCCGTCAAGCAGTCTGATGGTCTTCGAGTTTTCCCCGCTCCTACGCTTCCCGCTCATCGTCGGTTTCTTTCGGTCCTGTGGCTCCTTGGGGACAAGAGAACTAGCCCTCTGGGAACTGAAACATCCGTGTTTACACAATGTGATTATGCTCGAATTATGAATACTTTCATCATGATCATATTGTGCTCATTTCTATTTAATTTTCTCATCTTGGGACGAACTTTTTCTTGAGAGATTGTCAAAGATAAAAAACCAAATTTATTTTCACTATCATTATATAGACTAACTACAAGTTTGATCTAAAAATTTTAAAGTTGGAATAAATATTTCTCTCCAATATTCTATAATATGTTGGAAGTATTGCTAAGGACACATATGTCATAGTGTTGGTTGTATTACTGAGCAAATTTCCGATCTCTCCGGCAGAAACGTCTCGTCAGTCCCGCCGAAACGTAGGACGCGAGATGAGGAAAGAACGTCGGGTAGTGAAGAGTGGACAGTGGTCTGCACAGCAAGGTTGGTACGGAAGATTTGCGCGCGCATCTCGTGTGCCCCTCCAACATAGATGCCCCTTTGAGCCCACCTATACACGAGAGCATACCACTCCTCTGCGAGCACCACTGCGAGCAAGTTCTTGGCACACCTCGAAGGGTGCTTCTCGGTCTTCTCGTCCCGGTCGCTCTTCTCATGGAGGAAAAATTCAATATTAATAACGAGGCGGAGTGAAGAAAAGTCCGCAATGCGCCAAAGGTACAGCATATCTAGATCGCGCACTGCTATAAACCTTTGCGATCTCGTAGGTGTGAGATCATAATGCCGGCCAATGAATACGCGAGGCGTACGGTCCATGGGGTGAGCATGATATGATGGATTTATGGATCTAATAAAAAGAGCTCGCGGGATTGGTCCTCGCGGAATATGACGGGCGGGGCTGGCAACAGAGACGGTACACCCCGTTGAATTCAGCCACAACCACCGTCACCCACTCTCCCGTCGTCCTTTACCTCCTCATCCACCTACAATCTCCCTCACGTTCCCCTGCAACAACCACGAGAAGGGGAGAACGTCCTCTCCCGTCCTCCGCAATGTTGAGTGGGGATACAATCTTGATGTATTTCACCTTCTCCTCATCTCTCTTTGCCCCTTTCTCTCTCTCTCTCTCTCTCTCTCTCTCTCTCCCCCCTGCTCTTCTGTCTATCTTTCTTTCACTTTATGCTTTTCTTTATCTTTCTCTTTCTCTCTCATTTTCGTCATTTCCGTATTTCTCCGTTTCCTTACCATCCCTTGCTTTTCCCCTGAATTAGATCTCGAGACAGTGAAACAGGTGAGGATCGTATGTATGGTAGAGTCATATTTATCCACCCGTAGATAGTCTTTAGTTCTTCAGGGTCAGTTTTGTCTGGTTTCGAGCATCTCTTTACAAGATTGAAGTAACTCGCGAGTAATGACATATCAAATTGTGAAAATTAAATTTTTTTTTTATCTCTTAAATAGTAAAGTACTATATATCATTGATGTTAATAAGATATGTTTATACATATATTTATGTTTGTATCTTTAGTTCTTTTATTTTAATACTAAAATATCTTTAATTTCTCTAAAAATTGTATTATATTAATAAATGGATTTTGATAAATATAAATATATTCAAATTAAAAAAATTTAGTAAACAAATGTTTCATCACATTTTTCATTAATTGTAATAGTATCATAATTATGAAATATTGTTTGTAATAAATAATTAAATATGATAGTTTTTATATATATGCATATGGCATATGTAAATGTAGGTTTATGTATATGTGTGTAATATATATTATATATAAGTTTACAAAATGAAAATATATATATATATATATATATATATATTTTCATTTTGTAAACTTTGTTATATGCACTTGATATACATGAAACTGCTAAATATTAGTTCTCAAAATTGATACAAGTGAGACATTGATATATTTTGTGCTATTGTGATGAATTCAATGACAAATAATATGATTTAAATCTAAACTTTCTTTTCTTGTTGAAAGTTGCCACTAAAGGTAACAGTGCCTCGCTGCGCTTATAGAAGCGCGTTCTCCTTTTTCACCCGCTTTCTCCTTCTATTTTACTACGACCAAAAGCTTCATAGTTGTGCTGAAAACGAGAGCCGAGAGTACTGTATTGCAAACTTCGTCCTTCTTTATCAAATTTTATTGTACTGAAAAAAAGTCGAATAACCACTCTGCATTGATATTTCTTTTTAATATGTTTTTAACTCTTCTTTATAATTTTTATTAATACTGTGTTGATTTCACTATTGGTTCATATTCTATTTAATAAAACATTGAAAAAAATCTTATCATTGTGATAGATTTTATTGTACTAATTTATCTGTATTAGACAATGGAAATAGATTCTTAATTCTTCTTTTTCGTCTTCTCTAGATTTCCGACTCTCTTGAAATCATAATATTATGATTTTTAATTTAGATAAAGATTTTAATTTAAATTAAACAATATTATTACAAACAATACAAACATACAAAATTATAAATTGAGTAATAATAGATATGTATATGCAAGAGGGAAGAATAATTATTTTAGGTATAGTTAAATGTTTCTTAAGAGGAAGAGTTTACAGAGATAAATAATATTCCCTTTCTAGATACAAGTGAGGTAACTAATCTGTATGATATGCTGTAGTTGAGATCTCATCTGTTTCTTCTCACAGGAAGCTTCGCCCCATCATAAATATTAATGAAGGAGGTTTTATTATTGATTTCGCATCATTATTATTATTAATAATATTATTATTAATAATGTAATAATTATTATTAATAATGTACCATTATTATTATTAAATGTCTAATCTAATAAAAGGTATCAAAGAGTAAATTAGGAAAATGCACAAAGCTGTTGTATTCTTTGATATTGTCATTAATTTGTGTCGTATAAACGATAATTCCACAATATTTTAAACATAATGGCAAAATAAAATAATTTTGACAAATTACATATTCCTATTAAAGTTTTCTTGTGATAAATTTTTTATAACATAAGAATTAAGAATGATCAGTTAATTTTATTATATAAAATCATTAAATCTAATCTATTTAGAAATGATTTATTTGTTTATAATTAATTTTGTAAATGGGTAATGATAAGAAATTATAGCAAATATTACAGACACACATTATATACCATATGTATAAATGATAAGGAAATATAGCAAATAATACTAACATATTAATTATCTAAAATAATAATGTAAATAAGAATAGAAATTATGTCACTTTTATTTTTAAAATTTTACATGGATGAAAGCAATCATAATAATATTTACTTATATATATATATATATATATATATATATATATATATATATCTTTCTTCTCAACTATTGTGGAGCTTAATGAAACTGCCAGCTCTTAAGATTTTTCTGGAAGAACGTTTTCAAAGCAAAAGCTTGTGGTTCGATGCAATGGCGCAGTCCCTCGTGTCGGCGTATTGCGCCAAGATAAATCTTTAAAAACGGTCGACGCTTACCAGGGGCGTCGGCGGGCATAAGTCAGCCCCTATCTGAAAATATATAGCAAACTCGCCGATTTAGAAGTAAACTGTTTACAGCGTGTTACTCCATGCCGCGGGATATCCGGGGCATATTCATCCCGCGCACCCTTATTCTCCTCCTCCTCGCCTGTTGTATGAACGTCGAGAAAAGGGTGAATTCCACGTGGTGTACGGAAAACGAAGGTGGGAAGGAAGCAAGAAGGTGGGGCGGAGGAGTGTACCGTGAGGCATTTCAGTACGTTATCTAAACGCGTTGAGTTTTCGGCTCGGGGTGAACTGGGGAAGGTTCAGGTGGAAAGGAGCGGAATGGTAGATGAGGTAGGCGGGAAAGGGAGGGTGATCGCGGACTCGCTGGCATTGCTTAGCCGTTTATTCTTCATAGCAATGGTTTCGAGGGTTTCTCTCTGAGGGTCGCTGTGCGAGAGAGAGAGAGAGAGAGAGAGAGAGAGAGAGAGAGAGAGAGAAGAGGCAGCGGAGGAAAAGGTAACGGAGTGGGGATGAGATCAAGATATAACCACGGAGAGAATTACTTTCAGGCTCCTGGCCGCATTATATCCACGCCGCTTCGGCGGCTAGGCGGGGGTAGGTAACGGGCGGCAGAGGAGGAGGGTGGACTGGTTGGTTCAGGGCGATAGAAGAGGCAGAAACAGACGAGGTAGGGGGAGGTATAGCCGAGGAGCGGCTCTTTAATGGCCGGATCTCGGAAATTGTGCGCACATATATCTGCTGGCAGATTTATGAAAGTGCTTTTCTTCTGAAGTGGGGAAAGCTGCTGTTCCTACTGCTGCTGCTGCTGCTGCTGCTGCTGCTGCTGCTGCTGCTGCTGCTGCTGCTATCTTCGCCGCCGCCGCCGCCGCCGCCGCCGCCGCCACCGCCGCCGCCGCCGCCGCCGCCACC
>Ga0157363_1006428_pt1 | contig 11040 bp, 15 predicted proteins | sample AttsexASBM1_FD_111477 | JGI IMG/M metagenome (GOLD analysis project Ga0157363, IMG submission 111477) | Fungus gardens microbial communities from leaf cutter ant in Ribeirão Preto, State of São Paulo, Brazil - Atta sexdens ASBM1 | ecosystem: Host-associated > Fungi > Mycelium > Unclassified ...
CAACTTGTAGAGGTGCAGCATATATGCTGAAGCTGAAGGTTGTTCTGCTCTAACTTCCGCATTCTTGGATAACACATTTTACTTAGTTCTTGATATCCAAGATCCAGAAAAACATCTCAGATAACAAGATGTGGACTACATCTAACAAGGTAACAGATATCCTATATAGCTATACTATTCATTCCAATCTCCTGAATCAGCTTACTTCATAAAAAATAATAAGAACAGCATGACCAGAAGTATTTCTGATAGAGACATTGCTATTAGCAATAAATAGAAGAAGGTTAGGATAATAAACAGTATTACACTTGGTAAAAGTCAGTGGTAAAGTCAACTGAATGAACTCTGTAGGGTATGTAGTAGTATTTAGCAATTTAGAAGGGAAAGAAACTCTGCAAGCTTTGGCAGCAGCATTGGGGTTGAAAGAACAGGCTATTTGTGGGACTGAAACTTTGTTATATAATGGTATTACTTCTTTAAAATTGAGCCTTTGAAATCCTATTAAGTTTACCAGGGAAACATATGATTATTCTATGAGGAATAACTAAAGAGACATTATAGAGACAATTTATAGGAGATAAGATGACCAGATCTCTAGATAATGAGCTACTAGAAGGTGAAATACAAAAGACTAATCTATGTACAAGCAAGTACAGATGCAGAAGTATATTTAGGATGTTAGAGCAACTGAGTAAAGTTCATAGAGTTTAGCAGAGTTTGTAACTCCAAGATAATCCTGAGTGATATTGTTTAAGACTACTAAATATACAACTCATCTCTAGGGAAGTTCTAAGAGAATAGAATAGAGTTTTCTAGAGGTAACAGCTACTATAAGTATCTTAGAGTCTATTCTAATCTAGTGGAATATCAAGTAGAACATTTAGTAACCTAACGATAGAATAATAGAGCTATATAGTCAGGAACTTTAATGTAGTAATCTCAAATATTGCTAAATAGTAGGGGCTCATTGGTCAGTAACTAGAAGAGATGGGTCAAGGGAAAAGTAAGCAGGGATCTATAGTATTGTGGTGAAAGTAAGTAAAGATCTGGCAGTATTGTGGTAGGATATCAGTATAAGGCTTGTAGAATAAGAGGTTTGCAGGGTTGACTCTGGCTTTAGTAGATGTTATAGACTTGAATATAGACAAGTTAGGAGGTCCCCTTATATAGGACTGGTTAGAATCCTATTCAGATTTAGGAAGCAGAAGTTTTGGAAGTCAGTCTATGACAGATACCTATACTTCATGAGACTACCATACTATAACTATGTATCTTGATATTATTATTTCAGCATCTTTTACAACTTTGTATGGCACATAATCATAATTATATGCAATAATTTATATGACTGATGACATTACCCTATATGACTATGTCATACACCATAGTCACATTATCTTTATAAACTCTAAGAAAATAGAGTTCTTACTATAATCTAGTCTACTTTATATACTCTATGTGTTGGTTTGTGCATATTTACACTGGCCTACTGTAAGAGAACTATTGTTAGGGCAACTGAGCAAAGTCTGTAGGAGTATGTGGAGTTTACAATCTTCAGAAAAACCTAAGAGAACAGAATAAGGTTTTCTAAAGGTAGTTTTTTTTTTTAAAAAATCAACAATTTATTATATGGGGCATGAAGGCAGACTGTGGTAGCTACTTTGTAACTATGTACAAAACAAGCAGACTACATGAGGAAATAGAAAGAAAAAGATAAAAATGAAAAAAGACACAAACACTTAAAAGATTATCTCTGGACAATCATAGCTACATAATTGTGTTATTGAACACAAAAGCACTGCTGTTAAATTCTAAGAAGAGAGTGAAGTAACTCAAAGTATCTCTTCTCAGCTTCCAATACTTGTTAAACCTTCTACACTCATAGAGAATGTGATGCCTCGACTCAATAGGATAGAGACCATACAAACTCTTAAACTCTTCCTTTGGGAAAAATCACAGCTTATATTTGCTGATTGGAGCATAATTAATGATAGCTCTTGTTACTCTTGCGCATAAAGAATTGGAGTAACCAATAAATTTCAACCATGATCCACCATTAATATAGGATGGTTTGATGGAATTATTGTCATTGTCAATGAGCTCAAGGAACTGACATCTCTTCAGCTCCAATGCTTGGAATATCATTTTCTAATTTTGAATTATGTTATTGTATTTGTTCTTCTTGGTAAAGTTCCAAGATGACTTTTAGGGGAACAAAGGTGTTTGTTGGAATTGTTTGGTATTTCTGTCCACTGACTTGAAAAGAGGCTAGTTACATTAGCTAGGACATTCCTAAAAAGCAATTAAGTTGTTGTTATTGGTGAGGAAAAACTTCCTAAGCTCTTGAGAAATAGAAGCTGAATGTGTTTGGAAAGGATAAATCAATAAATCAAAGATTCTCTTTGCAGCATGGATTAAGTCTGTGATGACAACAATTTTGTAAATCCCTGGTAAGTTGACAGCCTGATTAATGCTGCATCTAATGGTGAAGAGTTTGGCTTCTGTTGAGGTAACATTTACTACATGATGTATCATTTTGATGATAGGTTTGTCATGGGTGTGAATATGAGCAATAGATGTAGCTATGTTATTCTTGATACCAGTGTCAGAGATAACAAGAGCATACAAGTGGTTTAACAATGATGTAATAGCAATTTTGTTGAGCTGATGACTCAGAGGAGGATTCAACACCAATGAGAAGGGTATATTATATCCAAGGCAAAAAAGACATGTTGAAATCAAGCTATTATTCTGAGCTGCTGGTATAATTTAGAAGAAATTGAAATGTCTACCCACTAGGTTTGTCTATAGGACTGACATGGTAATTCATAAGATGGTGAACCTTGGAACCAACATGAAAGTTTCAGTAAAATCTTCTCCTGGGACTTGTGAAAAGCTCCGAGTGACAATATAAACTTTCCTCTTCACAAGTACTTCCTGTTCATTGAGCTTTTCCTTGCAAACAATATGGCCACCTATGACATTTCTCCCTTCTGGTACTTCTTCAATCCACTCGAAGACACCAGCATATTGTAAGTTCAAAAACTCGGTCACAGTCACCTTCTCCTACTCTTCTCAACTAGTGGACTGGAGAATTTGAGTGTAATTTTGAGATTTACCTGCTGTTGTGATAAAGGCTGTAAAAGCTTGTCCGATTTTGATACCTGATTCCTCAACTGTTGTAAAACCATAATGATCTACAGGCTTCCTGATTTGAGTTGAGGTCTAATGAGGAACAATAGTAGCCAGAACTATGTCCTTCACTACATTTTCAGGTACAACTTTGTCAGACATGAGATTTTGATTCATTGGTGTTAAAATGATGGGAGTGAGATAGACTGATTTTCCCTCATTGGTAACAGAAGGGATGAGGACAGAAGGAAGGGAAGAGACTTGAGGAGAGAGAGTAACAGATTTACTCACATTAGAAGTGTTCAAAGCACCCAGACTAAAAATGGTTGATTTTCCCATGCCCAAAGAAATGGCACCATCAATAAGTCCATCGATTTCTTTGGCTGTTGCTGTCATTCTGTAAACATCAACAACTATGAGATCACTGGGGGACTCATCTTCCATAAATTTTACATCCCGGAAAGCAATCACCTTTCCACCTCCACTCTCTAAATCCTCCAGCCTATATCCTTTGATTCGATCATTCCACTACCCCAACAGCCTCACTGATACCACCCTAGATTCAAGCTTTTCTTTCTGAACCTGTTTAGGAACATGTGCCCACCTGAAAGATCCCCAGATTTGTAAATGAGAAACATCCAGTTTCTGACCAATCCAAGCTTCATAAGGCACAATGTCTTTAAGACTACTTATAGCTATCAATGAATGAATATGTACTATGTATATGAAAGCTTCATCCTAGTAACAAAGGTCAACAGACACCACATGGAGCATACAGTGTACTATCTCAAAGAAAATGGCTATGGCATGCTCTGCAATGTTATTTTGTTCAGGCAAGTACAGATTAGTTGTCTCATGAATAATTCCATTCTTCCTACAGAACAGATCCATTGTCAAGTTGATAAGCTCGGTCCTGTTATCACTTCAAAAATGCTTCACACATTCACCAGACTGTCTCTCCAACATAGCAGCAACATCATTCACCACTGCTCCAACTTCCTCCTTACACTTCAACAAGTGTCCAACAGGATAAAGACAGCTCACCTCCACTGCCACCAGGGCATAGAGATTACCATTCCATGTTGGAATGGACATTGTGTCTGTCAAATCCATAATAACCAACTCTATATTTGAATATGACAAAGAACTTAAGTCTGGTAACAGCAACTTGTGGGATTTACCATGTATACAACCACTATAAAGGTGATCAAATACTTATGGCTTTAGACTATGGTTCTTTGCTGGGACTCCTACTAAGACCCAGGTATTGCTTTTAGCAGCTGTGCAGCACAAGGCTGCTCTTTGGATCCTTGGTACATTGTTCTTGATTGTCCACTCATTCAAATATCAGTAGTCTTATACCATCCACTTCTTCCCATCCTTTTTCCCTACAAAGAATACTGGTATCATTTGTGGTGACTTTGATGGCCAGATATATCCTTTTCTCAACTGCTCTCTGATGAACTCCCTCACCTCCTCTCTTTCCTCTCTTGACAATGGATACACTTTTCCCTTTCTCAGCACAAACTCCTCCTTCAACTCTATCACATGATCCCATACATTTCTAGTTGGCATTTTCTCTGATTGTTTTTTACCAAATACTTTTATCTATTGGTGAAACTTTTCTGGCACCAACCTTTTTGCCTCTGCTTCTGACCTTGCTGCTTCTTCTTCTTCATCCCAAATTTCCCATGAATGCCAAAGATGAGTTGAGTTCCAACCCTTTCACCATCTTGCAATGGCTTATGGTAGAAATCAGGGAGGGGCTAAGGTGACCTATGTAACGATGCCACAAATGCATGCTCCCACTTGACATAACAAGGGCTGTGTGATTACTACCATTAACACATTTGATGAAGTAGAGAGTGCTGTCTTCTCCATCCATCACAGCATGCAGTAAGTCTTTGCCCATATACACCACAGCAAGTTCATTGTTCAAGCTTCTGATGGTAGAACCACTCCTCTGCAATGAACCAAAACTGACAAAGTTCACTCCAAGCTAAGGAATGTAAAGGATCTCATTTAAAATGACTTCTTAGTAAGAATTGTCAAGCAAGGCTCAGAAATATACTGATCCCTGTCCAACTACAGAGACTTAGTTGCAACCACCAATAGTTACAAAATGGCCAGGTTCCTCAGACTTCAGTGACTCAAAATAAACCTTGGCAAACATATCCATAGTTGCACCACAGTCAAGGATAAGACCATCACCTGCAATAGCCTCTTCAACTGCCATCAGTACTTTGTCAACCTTATGCTCTCCCAACTGTTTAAGTCAATCAACCACTATATTTGCTGAACTACTACCTTGACCCTCTCACTCCTTGCATTTAGGACATGCTGGTTGATTTCTCTAGTGTCCAAGACCTCCACAATTGCGACAGATGTCATGAGGCTTCAGTCTCTTCTTCTTTCTCTTTCCTTTTCCTTTCTTCAAACTTGAATCTCCACCTTTCTGACCAGTACCATTTGCCAAAAGTGCTATCTGATTGCTAGCAGCCTTTTTGCTGCAATCCTCAACTGCTTGACCCTGAACCATTCAGTCAAACTCAGTGTTCAACTCGGTAATGACATTGTTCAAGGTTAGCAATGTCCCCTTGCGATAAAGGGTATTCTGTAAAGCTCTCCACTCCAGAGACTGAGGAAGTGACATGAATAGAATATTAATGAATGTTCTGTCATTCATTTCTTCTCTGCATTCAATAATGTATTGACACAATTCAAGCATGTGTTCAAGGTGAGTAGTCATAGACATTTTCTTGTCCCATATATGGAAGTAGATGCTTGTCTCCTGTTGAGAAACAAAGTATAACTGATACAAATTGTTCCATATCCCTTTTGCCATTGAGGTGTCATGTACATGCAGCCATTGAGAAGGATTCAAGGTGTTGTGTATAAGACCCATTGCAGCACGATCATTCTGAACCTATTTGTGATATTAAAAACAATCTTCAAGATTGTTATTGTTATATTTGTTAAAAGGATGAAAAGAAAAATGACTAGGAAATAAGTCAATAAGACAAGAGCCAGGAAAAAACTCCTTATTCAATGGATCAAAAGAAGGAAAGATTTTGTTGAACCTATTGTCTATATCAATGATATTACCTTTGATATTTTCCCTTTGATGATGAGTTAACAAGTTTAAGAAAAGACAATGGGAGTCATGACAGTTGGTTGATCTTGATTCCAGTAAAGATTGCAAGATGTAGTTATAGAGAAGAGAATGGGCTCTTAATTGAGCTCTACCACTAAGCTTGCAAAGATGAAGATTAATAGGTATAAGTCCTGCAATAGCTTCAATGCTAAAGAATGGAGAAGTATGGAATATGCCTAGAATCTAAATAGCAGCTCTATGTTGCATTTCATTGAGTTCTCTAAGCAGATATGATAGAGGTGCTTTCTTGTAGAACCATAGTTAGAAGCCATAGAGAGTGATAGAAAGGACACAACTTTTGTATAAGAGTTGTTTCTGTTGTAGAATGAGACCTTGAGTGGAGTTTCTGAGGATTTTCATGCATTTAACAGTCAAAATCACTTTGTTTGCATAAAAATTGATATGTTACTAGAATGATAGTTTCCTGTCAAAAATAAACCCTAGGTATCTTCATGTATCTTTGGGTATCAACAAAAGACTACCAATATTCAATAAATCAAGAGATGAAGGATTGAAGACTCCATGTGATTTAGAAAAATGGAAGACTTCCATCTTCCCATGTTCTAATACAAGGCCAAACTTTTTTAAAAGAGAGGAGACAATATTGTAACTACAGAAAAGAAAAGAGTTTGAAATCATCAAAGATTTACTCTGAACAACAAATAAGCCATTATCAATAAAAGATAAGACTAAAACTGGAATTTTTAGATTTTTTAAACAATTTTTGAGAATATGAAAAACTAGAGAAATATACAAAGCAGATAAAATGGGGAAAAGGGCTGAGCCTTGTCCCACACCAATGTCAACATTGAAGAATTGAGAGGAAACATTGTTCCAACAATACCACGTTTTCCTACCTACTAGATAATTTGAGAAGAATTGAACAACTTTTGAATCACACCCAGCCTTTCTAAGAATGAGTGGAAGGAGACAATGATTTAAGAATGAAAAGAACTGGGTGATATCGAATGCCAATGTGCTTGTCATATTATTTTTGATCCAACCTGAACAGATGAAGTGAGTAAGGGCAACACTAGTATTAGTGGTTGATCTATACTTAAGATCTCCTAACTGTTATAGCGCAAGAATGTGGACAGACTTTAGGGTTAGGGTTAGGACAGAGTAAAGATATGGTAGTAGTATTCTATTAGTCTACAACAGACAAAGGGTTAGGAGATAGGCACGTGACCTGGAAGTCATGTAATAGAGTCTAGAGTGGTCTAGAAGGACTTAGGGTCTAGAAGAATCGGAAAGAGTCTAGAGATAGAGTTAGGGTTAGGAGATGACGTCAAGGGACAAGAGTTCCTCATGGTGCACACATGGTGTATGCATATACGACGGAGATGAAGAGGTATGACATAGGACAATGGAGGTATGACGTTAAGGCACATGTAGGAAGCATGGTGGCCTTATGGAAAACACATGTGGATGAGTAATAAGACATGAGGACAGAGCATGGACTTTAGGATTGGTAATATAATGTTGTAGCATGGACCAGGACAGAACAGTATATATAGTGGTAAATATTAGTAGGAGCTCCTTATCGAGTTCTCTTGTGTTAACCCGGTATAAGGTTTATTCTCATTACCAACTCTAAGATTTTGAGTCTACAACACTAACTGGCATGAATAGATGAAATTGTTCGAAATCAGGTGAAATTGAAGGTGTTCACCAATGACTTTCTTGATAAGTTTTCCTAATGTATTAAAAAGGTCTATGAGTCTAAATAACTTCAGAGAATCGTACAACTCCTTGTTAAGTTTGGGGATGATGTATCAGCAATACTTATGATTTTTTCAAGGCATGCTTTGTCATTAATGATACACTTGAGACAACTCTATAAAAGCTTGTCAGGGCCAAGAGTGGACAAGTTGTTACACTTAGCGATGGATTTGATGAACTCTTCTTTTGAAAAAGATGGCCAATACTTGGATGGTTTGTCTGGAATTTCCTCCAAAATGTCAACATCAATTTGACAATTTTGAGCTAAATTGAAGGTGAAATGGAGAGCATGCCAAAGATCATCAATTTCTAAGCATGAACAGTTATTGTACTTGATAGCTTCAACTGCTGGAAGTTTGTGTTTCTTGACCCAATTCATGAGTTCTCAAGATCCTCTTTTCTTATTTGATATTTCTTGGATTTTCTGATTGAAGAATAAGTGTTTGGTACTTTTAACTGTTTTCTTGAATTGTTTCCAATCTTCTAGTTTCCTAATCAACCTGTATTTCTCAAGATCCCTACTACAATTCAAATCTCACCAACTCTTTGAGTGCCTGGTGACATTGACAATTTTTGAGTTCTTTTCCCATGTTTTTTCAATGGCTTTAACAAATGAATTGACAACATTTTCAAGTGAAGTCAGTTAAGTTACTCATATCAATAGTTTTGATATCCTTGATTAAGTCCTTGATGAAGAATTTCTCTTCTACACTGCCTTTGACAATTGAGTGTTTCTTGTTGTGAATGTGTTTTTCAACAATTGGTATAGTGACAGTGAGAGGAGCATGATTCAAAGATAGTCACCAATCAGGATGGATAATGTGGTTGTCTAGTTCTTCTGAACCATATCTGAGAAACATTAAGTCAATAACAGAGTTCAAATCTTGATTGTTATCTGAATATCTAGTAGGGATGGGGTTAGTGGAATAAGACATTCCTAAAGAAAAGGAGTTCATAATGACTATAAGAAAATTACCATGAGTAGAATGATGGGGATACAACAGATCCCACAAGCTATCTCTAATATTAAAATCTCCTGTCATGATGAGGACATTGTGAGTATCGACTTCAGTATCCTTAAGATACTTTAAAGCTAATTGTAATGAGTCTGAATAAATATTAATCAAAAATAAAATGTTATTGTTATTGAGAAACAAGACCAGCAAAATGTCTCTGTGATTATAAATGTCTTTACGAAGAAAAAACTGAAAAGAGGAAAGTCTAATGTTGACATAAGTGATGACTCTTAGATAGTTATTGATACTTGATAAAGTATTTGCAAATATAAGCCAGTGGGGGTGATTTGGTACTCCAACTAGTTCTTCCTCATTCCTATTTTTTAAGCTCAGAATAAAATGGATGGTTGACTAGAACAGTTTTTGAATAAAAACTACATCAAATGCAAAGCAAGTTTCCAGGATTGTATTGACAATAAGATTATTCTTTCACACATTCTGCAAGAAAATTTTGATGTCTTTAAAAATCATTGATTGTCACTGTTCACAACTGAATGAATTGATTGAGTTCTAGAATCATGGAGTTCCTGATACTTCTTCATATGCTACTCTTTTTTGAAATAATGATGCCAGAATGAACATGTATTGGAGTCTGCTTGGTGGTCGCCCTTGCAGTTGATACACTTGAACAAGTGAGAGCACAGTTTACCCTGTTTGGTTTCAAGATGAGAGAGGTTAATCTTGAAGTTTGCCTTGCAACATTCAACTTTATGTAGTCTATTGCACTTTATGCACCTAGACCCTTGAAAACAACAAGCAAAAGTAGTATGGCCCCACTTCCAGCAATTCTTGCATTGTAGAACATTAGGATTCATATTTGTACCATGAATAGTAGCAATGAAGCTGCTGACATTGAAACAGCAGTTGATGAGTGTCTTGGCTACTGAACCACTTTGAGAATTCTATATATTGATCCATACTATCACCATATCAGTCTTGGGGATACCTTGACAATACATGGGTTAGATGTGATTTTAATGTTGTCAAAAATATGCATCGATCTTATAAACTCTTCTATCACTTCAGAATTGATAGGAATGTTTGTTCCTTCCATGAGATAGAGAATACCGAGTATTTTCAAATACAATTTTGACTGTGAGAGCCAAGTGTCCTGAATATTGTTGACATCTACATTGTTGCAATTTTTAACATGGTTGTTGATGATGCTTATGTTTGAAGGAAAAGCGACTCTGTTGGGTGTAATAATAAGACCTCAGTAATTGATACGAATGAAGTTGATAATTAAGTCTAATTTAATGCCCTTAAGGGCACAGTTTAGGTTTATAATGTGATCACTTGATGCAGTCATGAAACTTTTGACATTGTCACTGTCCATAGGAACAATGACATGCTTACAAGAAGGGCCCTTAGTTATTATATTAATCTTAGGCTTTGGCTTTTCAGATTTGTTGAAAATCAACCTGTTTAGTTCTTCAATTTTCTTGTTAGAGAGCTTGTCAAGATCACAAGAAGTGGACTTAGTTTTTCCTATTTTCTTTCCTCATTTTTATTTTATTTTCAATTTATTTTCCTTTATTATATTTTTAGAACTAGAGTTAGGGTTAGAAGCAACAAGATCATGTAGTCACATAGCAGGTCACATCAGATAACAGTGATAGTGACAAGTCATAGGATGCATGGAAAGATGTAAAAGGTTCTAGAAAAAGTGATGTCATACAACATGTACATTATATGTTGACCTCATGTCTTACATATGGTACTTTAGGTAGGGTGCATCATAGCTAGCATGGACCATGTAGATAGGTATATAAGGTAGACTACTTTGTAAAGAGCTCTCTATTGAGTTTTCTTGTGTTACTCAATACAAGAGTGTGTCTTTTACTCAACCTAGAGTCTAAGTCATAACATGTTGTAGCAACCACTCGCTGGAATAGCACTTGTGATATGCTGACTTCAGCAAAGCTCTCAGTAGGCTATCTAGTAGTGGGGATTACAAGAGAACTCGACAAGAAGCCCTCGCTGCATTGCTCCTCTATTTATATAAATTACATGTGG
>Ga0157363_1006429_pt1 | contig 11038 bp, 5 predicted proteins | sample AttsexASBM1_FD_111477 | JGI IMG/M metagenome (GOLD analysis project Ga0157363, IMG submission 111477) | Fungus gardens microbial communities from leaf cutter ant in Ribeirão Preto, State of São Paulo, Brazil - Atta sexdens ASBM1 | ecosystem: Host-associated > Fungi > Mycelium > Unclassified ...
CACTATGAGATGATTAATTACAAAAATAACTGTGCTTAATATCGGGTAGTTTCTGGTAAGACACGTGGTTGATTATTAAAATATTACCCGGCGCGCGATCTTGAATTAATCCAAGGATGAATGCGAGATGGAAGGAGTGTTAATTAGTCGTGTTTAATTAAATCCACTTGTAGCGAGCTCAAAAGCATACGCGTTTATTACGTATTCTAGAATTATGCGTTAAAGTAACTTAAGAATAGAATTAATGAGATATTACGAATTGCCCCGAGAATTCAAGGATATGGAAGTGTGGATTTAATAAGCACGAATGGAAATGTAGATTGTTGGGGTTCGAGACTTGGAATTGGAGAAGAAACACGTAGCTTACACAACGGCTAGCAGCGGGAGCTGCACTTTGACCACTCGATTGGAGATCCGGATGCAGAAAGAGCAAGGGAACTTTCCTTCCGCAGAAGGATTCCTCCCCCTATTCCCACGCATCGATTGCGCAATCGAGGAGACACTCTTCATGATTCTTATGGCAGCATTCTCATGTAGTGACGCTACGCTGCTGCGGATCGCTTCTCATGCGTGAGCGGTATTACGAGGCACTGGTGATACAATCAGCGACATAAAGGAAAAAATTCTGTGCGGACGTAACATTATGAAAATTGTCGTGTAACTGACCATAAGATAAATCGCAACACACGCAAAACCCGCAAAACTCGCAATGCTTGTCGAGACAGCCAATTAGAAACGTTGATTTGATGAAAACAATAGCCGATTTGTTTGCGAAGTTATTAACTGTAATAGCAAATTCGGTCACTTGCACTACACTAGATCAGTGCATACTAAAAGCTACTTTGCATGAAATTAGCAAAATTAAATGTAAAAGTATATAAATATTTAAGTATATAAATATATAAACGATTAACTATCTACTAATTATCACGTTATTTAACAAAAATATACGTGTATCATTTCATTGTCAAAGTTGATTATATTGTATCTCTGCATTGAGATAGTATATAATGGGATGCACTAGTGTGCACTGTGTGCATATAAAGATTGTTGTATAATGAAATAGATTTCGGGTGGAATGCACATAAAGCTGTCATACACAATTGTCGTAAAAATGTATTAAAAACAGATTAAATCGTACAATCTCTAATATATATTATTGTACTGTTAATAAAACATTTGACAATTTTGTTTTTGCATTCATAGGTTTCGATTGGGACGCATCGATTGCACATTTCGGATATCGGTTCGTGCAACTGGTATGTTCGACTGGTTGAATGATGCAATTCCTTGCCAGTGTCGCATGTTCATCTGGACTCGGTACACTGCAAAAGTGTACACAAACCCCGACAAATTTGTTGGGACCAATTGACCTAATTGCTGGGCTTGATGCTTTCATGAGACGCTGAAAAGCAGCGTATGTGTGATCACGTAGTATTAATTTTCTCGCTAGTGTCTGATTTCGGATTCACTTGATGCTATAAACGCTTCAAAACTTTTACTTGATCAACTGGAAGAAAAAATTTTACCTGACCAATCAAAAAATGCTTCGAAACATTCGTAGCAGCAAGTGGACTATAGACAAGCATTGCCTTCATCTGAAAATTGATATCCAACCTATAGTCAATTTTGATTTTATCATGAGTGATTTATATGTACTTATGGAATTTTTGATATCGTCAAGTGACGATGAATTAATATTGATAGAACATAAAAAAAGGCAGAACGAAAATAAAAAATTACATTGAAAAAGTCGTGCGAAAAATGATGATTCCGATGAAACAGTGAGTTTTGCAGGTTAAATTAAAACTATAATATAATATTATATTATAATAAGTAATATAATATTTAATATTATAATATAATATTATAGAATAGAATAGAATTTATTTACACTTCAGCATATACAAGCCAAGAAGGGGATTTGGTTTACAGAAGTACTTAACTCATTCACACTTAAATTCCTCTCCTGCCTTTATCTTGCAACTACAAACCTAAACCATTACAATATATTCTCTTTTACCTACACCTATACGTAATCTCTATATCACAGCCCTATCACAGTCGTTAGTGTCCATAATCCATTTTTTATTTCCTTTTATCTAGCATTTCTTAACTCTTATTTATTGTTCTATCTTCCCTTATAATTTTTAACTGCACATTCCATCCTATTCTGCATCCTATCCTTTTTTATTTTCTATTGATCTCATTTCATTTCCTTATAAATAGATAATAAATTACTAACTATAATATGCTACGCTACAGTCTTCTTTTATATTCACAGTCTTGTTGTCTTACAAAATACTTATTCCTTGTCTTTACATTATCTTTACATTATCTTTACAATAATCTATTTATATCTTTTTTTTTCTTTCTCCTTTTTTTTCTTTTCTTTTTATTATTTCCTTTTCTCTATCCTTCCATAGTTTTATTAGCGCTTTTCCTTTAAGTTCACTCAAATCTTCCCATAAATTCCTTACAATCTTGTTCTTATCCTTCCTTAACTCTTCAAAACTACCTCTTATCTTCTTGCATTCTTTAATGCTCGAGGTTGTCTTCGCTTGCGTCACAGAAAAGACATCCTCCCTCCTCTATTTCTAGCAGTATTTATTCTTCTCTTCTAAATTACCGCATCTTAATTTAAATAACGCTCTTATCTCATCTCCTCTCTTCCATATTCTCCATATTTTCCACCTTTACATAATTTGATATCCTATTCTCCATACTTATCTCTTTGTATCTTTTATTATACCTTGATCTCTATCTATTCTTTGCTTTTCCCATTGCCTCTGTAAATCTCTTTCTCTATTTATTAAATCTTTTTCAAAACTTTCATTCCTATGTCCCATTACTTCCCTTAATTCAATTCTCGTTCCTATTATAATAATCCTCTCTCTCCTTACCATATCTATCGTTCCAATCATACAATAACTTTGTTTTTCTTCCCAGCACTCCCTAACTAAATTACCTGTGTTTGCAGATTTAATCTTTTCCTCGTATTTTCTTGCCCTCAAACCCTACTAGCTTATCCATTACCAACTCTCTCATAATTACATACCTTGGGATGCAGAAATCTAGTTTGAAAATCCACCTGACATATCTAACATTATCTTTTCAAGTTCGCTTTTTTCTTTCCAGTCTCATAATTCCATTCCATCATCCATAATACTTTGTACCAAATATTTGAATAGCATCCATCTTCTATTAAAGTCATTTCTGCATAGCTTTTCCCCTAGACCCCATATCTTTCTTTTCTACTATTTTTCCTTTTCTTATTTCTTTAATATACCTTTTATAATCCCCTTTCCTAAATCTAAATTAAAACTCAAATATTTGAGTTCCTGCACCTCCTCTAGTTTCTTACTCTCCCATTTCCAATTCTCTTTTTTTTTCTCCTTCTCCCAGACATCATTATTTTCGTCTTTTCTGTGCATAGTTCCAGTTTCTTCTCCTCCAAATTTTTTTTAATGTATTCATCATATTCTGTAACGCCTCCCCATTATAAACTACCAAACAAAGTCATTCGCGTGTTAATGACTGAATATCCCTACCTAGTCTGACTCCTCCTACTCCTCTTTTTTCTAGTTTTTTATCTATGTCCACAATATATAAATTGAACAACAATGGATCATCACACAGTCCTGCTTTACTCCTTTCATTATTCTGAAGTGTTGCGTGTATCCTTGCTTCGTCCTTATCCTCATCTCCGTTTTCTCATACATCTTCTCCATCTTCCATATCAAATAATATTCACTTACACCCTTGCCTCTAAGAGTCTCCTAAAGTCTACTTCTATCCATCTTATCAAAGGCTGCTTTTAGATCCGCAAATATCATATATATTTTTCTCTTTCTTTCTTTCTGATTTCTTTCTCTACATCAAATACATCAGTATGAAAATGTTATCCGTTGTTGACCTTCCTCTTCTAAATCCAGCTTGATTTTTTGGAATCATACCTTTGATTTCCACCTCCTTTTCTAGTCTGTATCTTATTACTTCTACACATATTTTATACGCCGTACACTGTAATGAGATACCCTTGTAATTTGTTATTTTCTCCTCATGTTCTCTTTTGTAGAGGGACAATTATACTTTCCTTCTAGTTATGCGGCATCTTGCTTGTATTCCATACTTTTTGTAGTACTTTCACAAGCCTCTTCCGTAAATCCTCACCTGCATATATCCAGACTTCCGTAAGTATACCATCTTTTCTTGCTGCCTTTTTGTTCTCCATTTTGCATAACACCTTACCAATCTCTTCAGCCTTCAATCTTTCTTCTTCACTTTCTTCTTTATTTAATAATATAATATTATAATATTTAATATTTATGTTTAATATTTAATATTTATGTTTTTTATTATATATTTACATTATATTTATTCATACTACTCAAAAAGGAAGCCATTGCAATAAAATCGGGGTAAACGTGGCCATTTGTATCCCAAAAAAGCACAAAGAAAAAAGTAGAGAGCCTCACAGGGAAAGAGTGGAAAACTGCGTAACACGTCTTCTTTGATTCGATATAGGAGCATCAAAGCTCCAAAGCATGGAAGAGATTGGAGAAAATTAGTCACTCTGTGATATCCTGATTGGACATGGGCATTCACGTGATGCAATTTGCCACTATCTCCCTGTGAGGGAGTGCTTTCTAATGAAAATCAATCACCTCAAACTGGATAGATTTCTCGAAAATCGTGAAAGATGCAAACGAAAATGGCAAAACTATTCTTCAAATACTGAACACCTGCGACTATGATACCGCACGTACCAGTATTATAGATCGGTAATAAGGTTCATATTTCGTGAATCTCGAATTCACCTGACGAAACATATATTGCTATGATAGGTATTAACAATGTACAACGGTCTTGATGTGCATCAGTGCACTTTGGTGTTTCCAGTCGAAATCGCGATAAAGCAGTGCTTTAATATGTACTGATTCAGTGTAGTGCGAATGATCGAATTCATCATAAGTTTAAAGATGGATTTGAAGAAGTTAAGCTTCATAAAAATAATAAAATTTTATTTTATTATTAAATCGAAGTATTGCGCTTCAAATGATTGCTTTGCAAGCACAAAAAGTAAAAATTAGACATTGGTGGATCAGATCAATCAATCGAGGTTGACAACAAGGTTTCCTATTTAATCTGTTTCGCGAAATTAGATTAACTGATCATGAAGAATTTTTTGCTTACACTCGATTCTAGCCTGAACAATATAAAATGCTACTGGAATTAGTAACTCCATAGTTGAGAAAATGTAGCAATCGGAAATCTCTCACCTGATGTATGGTTAGCCGTAACTTTGACGTAAGCAATTACAATTGTTATTAATAATATTCTGTTGCTTAAATAAACAATTTATCTAATTGTTAACAATTTCCTTAACAATTATATAACAATTTCTTTTTCCTCATTTCTTCGTTTCATTTCAAGTACGTGCAACTTATCAACATTGATTACATCAATGCGCTTTTTCACCTGTTCTCATGGATTAACGTAACATAAAGAAATGAAAATAGTTCATTTCGCTGTGAACTTTTTAGTTAGTTATGTTTTACTTAAATCAGAAAAGTCTACATATTAAGTCGCGTTAATGTAAAACGCATACGTGACGTTTGTCGCAACAGCTAATCAGAATCAGTCGATAGTACTATTGGCGCTTCTGATTGGCTGTCTCGACAAGCATTGCGTTTTATGTGTTGCGATTTATGTTATGGTTTTACGTATGGTCATTATAAAATAGGCTTAAAGGTAATATCCCATGCAGCAGATCGTGCATAAGCGGATTCGCTCAACTATTAAATTCGCTCAACTATTAAATTCGCTGAACGTAGCCATTGTGAGATGATTCACATTTTCACCATGATAAAAGTTAAGGTGTGATTAAGATGGTGTCCTATACAACGGATCGTGCGTAAGCGGATTCGCGTATCACAGAATTATTCTCTTAGATCTGTTTACAAATTTTGCAAGCGAGTTTGATTACGTAATCTTCGAGCAATCCGAGTGTCAAGAATTAGGCCCTGTACACAATGGAGGAAATATTACGAACAGGAATAGATATTAAGATTTTAATTTATCAGATACTAGTTACATCGGAATATACGGTTCCTCCGTAATATTTTCTCCATTGTACTCAGGGTCTTAATTAATTCCCAATGCTACATAACTGTAAACTATCCTTTAAGGTTAGATTATAAAATGAAATTGTTTATTTTTATGAATAAAAAATAGATATGAATATTATATATTATTACATATGAATGTAGCAGACTCATATGCAAAGTGTTTTCTTAAAAGAAAATACTACATTGCAAAATAAATTTCAGCAATTTATAAGTTATATACTCGATTTATATACTTGATTTAATCTTTAATATGGTTTAATTTTATTTCATTTTATATATGTTCCATAAGTTTTCTAAAAATTAAATATCAAATTGTTTATTTTCAAATATGTAACTTCAAATTCATAAAGAGGAAAAGAATTAAAAACTTACTTCCCTCGTTAAATATTATACATAATGTACTCCATTCAATCAATTTCTATTTGATAGAAATAAATATTTGTTTGAGTGTTTGTAGACTCAGACATAACAGTTCAAATACATTATTTGTAATAGAAGTAATAAAAGAAATAAATGTACGTTATATGTAAACGAATCAATTAGATACATTATTATAAATATACAGGTCATAAATTTAATTTAGACACAAAAATCTGCATTAGCTCTACGAGCTCGATCTTTGAATCTGGAATGGATCGAACAGCTCGATTGGCTCTAGAATATTAATACCGACGCAGATGAGACATGTAGCAGAAAGATGCGAGTTGCCGAACGATTTTCGAGGTAAAAGAACAAATGGACGTCTCCGATTTGCAATGCCGAATTCACTTACCGAAGCGATTCTCAAGGGAATGCTCGACTGTAATTGGTTGGTTCTTGCATTCTGGGTACTGATTATCTAAAGTTTCCTCTAGGAATGAGTACACAAAAAGTGAACAAATTCAATGAGGTGAATGTAAACGTGAATATAATGAATAAGCGATTAAGTAACTTTTGGCTGTTATAAAATGTGAAATAGTTTACGGGAAATTTTTCGGCAAGTAACGAAATATCTAAAAATGTGAAATTCTAGTTATTTTTTAATAAATTGATATGAATTAGCTTGTTTTTTGATCTTTTGGTTTTTCTGTTTTCTGTTCCAATATTAGACTGCACTAGCTCTCTCTCGCTTTCGACAAATATCAAATATCCTATTTGAGATATATATTTGAAATGGATATTGCGTGGTTTCTCGCCGTAAATGGTGCGAACGAAGAGAAAGAGCTTGCAATTGAGGCGAAAACTTCATATTAAAACTTCATATTAAGAAAATGTTTGCGTGATAAATTATTATCATTAAATTACATATTAAATTATTATTAAATCACATATTAAATTAAATATATGAGTAAAAGATAAAAATATGAAGTGCATAAAAATCACATGAAAATTTCAAAATGAGAATTATAATAAAAAATAGAGATTTATGAAACAGGTTAAAAAATAGTCTTTTTCCATTCAGACGAAGATTTCTCCGGTCCCAATCCAGAACAATTTAGGGTTTGTAGTATGTTATCCCATACATTTTTCTACGAGTTTTACATTGTTTTTTTACATACAGTCATGAACAAGAGTAATGAAATAACATGTTTTTACCAGTTCCATATGGCTCTGAGATTTTCACACTCTTCTTCGCACAATATCCAAATTTTTTGATATTATGTCGAACAGCATTTCCTTTTGTTTTTGAGTTACATTCATTGTTATTCTCGATTATATATATAAGGAACAACAAATAATGCACAATGTGATTTCCTATCAAAATACGTATGTACGTGCATACATACTTGTATGTACATATACCCGTAAACACTTGTTAAATTTTCATAAATTTAAGAACTATGTAAATTCGCCTTATGATCTCACTTGTTCGTAACTTTCTTCTGATTTCACTTTCTCATAATTTTTTTACATAATCACTAAGTCTGATATCATTTGAAAGTAAAACTTTTCACTTTTGAGATTGGTATGTACAAAAAGTGAAAAAATGAAAGTTTCGTGAAAATTTACATAATCGATATTCTGGTCTGCAGTCGGCATTAGGCTGGAGTTCTATGAGGCATATTTGCCAAGTATGTCGCATGTCGCGTAACTAATCAATAATCAGGGGATTAATTTTTTAATTCGAGTGAGATCACTCACTTTTCGCACTTTCATCTCATGAGTCATGTAACGATCAAAGACATAAAGAATGGACTGCACAATCTCTAAGTAGTATTCAAATGTGATCGACAATAATGAGAAAGAGGGAAGATGGCTTATCTGCTTCTCATTCTCTCTCTCATTATGCTATTGAATAAAAAGAGACAGAGATGGCCGTCTTCCATAATCTCTCTCTCTTATTTTTAACGACCATTTTGACACATGGATCTTGCAGTCCATTCTCTATGATCGGTATTCGTAGTCGAGTTTTATTTCAAGATCGTCTTAAATAATGTCTTAGGATGCTAATGCAGTCTTCTAATTGGTTCGTGGCTTCTTAAGACCGTACTTAAAACGACTTTGAATATAATATGTCTAACTATGAATGTCTATGTCTTTGCTAACGACGAAGTGAAAATATGAAATCACTAGATTTGCCAGTGTGGGAAAAAAAACATGAAAATGTGAAGTGAAACATAGGCAGTCCGATTCACGCTCACAACGCTTAAAAATCATTTTATCCTTGTTATTTGTCAAATGTTGAACGAAGACAAACGATATGCTCATGAGCATTGTAGCGTAAATCGGATCACGGCCATAAAGTTCAATTTATTTCTAATTTTTTTCCAATTCTAGAATTAAATGGATGATGAATAAGTCGAACTTCGATTAAATGATTAAAAGTAAACCGTAAATTATGGAACTGGGCCTAAATGATTTTCTGCCATTATTTACAAAGTTAATCCTGTTGAAAATGAATATCTCTAAACATTTTTCATGTAATTTTCGTATGTGGTTCAAAGGCCTTTTCATCCTTTTCATCCAGTAACAAAATTGCTACCATGTGTATTGCCATTTGATTTTACTTTTGTCTTTGAACAATTATATATTTAAAATTGTCAATTCAGTCGATTCAGTCGACTGTAGTTCCTCTCTCGCTTTATTTCTCAGCCTTTCTTTCTTGGATCTTATCATTCAACAAGAAATTTCTTGTCGAATTTCTCTGAGATTGCTCGCAATTGCATTATGATGAAAGTTAGGAAATCACGATGGCTCACATTTTCACCATGATAAAAGTTAGAGAATCGATATCCAGTAAAACTAAGGCACTATAAGGCACGTGAGTATCCGCCATTTTTACTCCTTTTCCCACTCCTTGCTCTGTTCCCACTCCGCCGCTGAGTTGAGAAGATTAAGGTTGTTAAGGTTATAGGTTATAGCTTCTAAGCTATTGGAAATCTTGTAGCTTCATATTTATATATTTCCGCATTTCGAAATTTTATCATAAGACTAAGAGACGAAAAGAAGGATATAAAGAAACTGAAATATTACATATTATATATTATATATTAACGAAGGCAAAAAAATGTATAAGATGCTTTGTTGCGTTGCGTAAAGTGTAATGTGTCAATAAATCAGAAAAAAGTATTCAACAATTATTTAAATTTCTTGCGAATAATATTCGTTGACAACTTGCTGTATTACTGTAAAATAAATACATGACTTGTGAATAAACACCACTACACTTCCTCGCAGATGAGAAATTTCAATTTTTTTCTTCAAATTACATATTTGGCATCTTATCTAGAAATAATCTGAACGCCAGATACTCTTCAGGTCCTGCATTAATATTACGATAGATATTCAACTGATTTTGAAAGCAAAAATGGAATGAAAGGAGCTACAAAATTTCAAGCAGCAAATCGTAACCTGTGAGATAGAATAAGATAAGATTATAGTATCTCTTCATGGAGCACAAATGTGTAATCCATATCCCAGCCAATCAGAATCATCCACAGTCACGTGACGAGTTGGCGAGTTTCTCTCTACTTACACGCGATCCGCTACATGGGACATAAAAGCTAGAGTCCCATGAGTTGTATTTATCGCATATCGCGTAATCAATCAAAATTCGCAAATTCGCTGTTGTGTTTTATTAGAGCACTAGAAACATAGGTACATGTGTTATATGTTGGAGCAGCTTTTGTTGCCTATTGTTTTGACTATTTTTGGTAAGATAATTTATCACATCTATGTAAAATTGTGAGAAAAAGCAATGTATATATATATTATCAATAAGCTTTGGATTAATAAACGCTTCATTATTAAAAATAAGAAGTACGGAAGTTAGATAATTATTTTATTAATAATGTAATTCTCTTCCCAGCAAACGAGATTAAAATGAATTAAAATTTTTTTTACGTACTTTAAATCCATGAAAATAGATTGAATGGCTTGAAATGAATTGAATTCGAGCTGACTAGTTTCATAATTCAAAAAAAATATTCATTTAAGGATTACAAATTTTATTTTTAAAACAATTATAATAATTATATTTGAAATTAAAAAATTGAAATTAAAAAATAAATTGAACTTCAAACTAATATTAAAAAACGCTTCCTTAGTGGGATTCGAATCCGAGATTTCTGGATCAGGAGACGCGATAATATTTCCGGTTATGTTAAAAAAAAAGTAAAAGACATAAAGACACTACAGGTCTCTTATCCCGAGTCCAAAGTTTTCTGGGAGTACAGAACCACTAAAATATAAAAAATTTTGAATCACACATAACATCTTAAAAGGCATCGCCACGAGTAATTTAAGCCAAAAGAAACAAAAATTGGTCAAGCCGTTCTGGACATACAAGCGGTCAAAAAGTAATGATTTTCGTGAAAAATGAAGTTAACGTTTTCTTCTTCTTCTTCTTCTTCTTCCTCTTCCTCTTCCTCTTCCTCTTCCTCTTCCTCTTCCTCTTCCTCTTCCTCTTCCTCTTCCTCTTCCTCTTC
>Ga0157363_1006430_pt1 | contig 11038 bp, 5 predicted proteins | sample AttsexASBM1_FD_111477 | JGI IMG/M metagenome (GOLD analysis project Ga0157363, IMG submission 111477) | Fungus gardens microbial communities from leaf cutter ant in Ribeirão Preto, State of São Paulo, Brazil - Atta sexdens ASBM1 | ecosystem: Host-associated > Fungi > Mycelium > Unclassified ...
TAACACTACTAAAATATTTGAAACGAAACGAGGCACATGTCCGACTCGTTCGTGTATTCTCACGGATTAGATTAGGTGACATGCTCCTAAATCCGTTCGTGTCACTGAACATTGGAACACATGAATGCAATTGCTCCAACCGCCACCTTACCTGTGATCCGAGTGTTGTCTGAATTAATTTGGAGCATACGACGCGAATAAACCTTAAAAGACTTCGATCTTGGACAGTTCTATCTTTCTAGTTACTACTAGCCACGAAAAGCAATACGATAAGACTTGAAGAGCCTTCAATTTTAATGAAATTAGACTCAATCGACGCATTTTTGCATAAAACGCATTCTTTTTTTTTCAATTCTTTAGAATCGTTCGATTTTGCCTCGTGAATCAAATAAAAAAAATCGTGGCCTCGAAAATAAGTTCCTGTTTTATATATAATTATATAAAATTAATTGATTAAATTTATTAGAGCCTATGGAATTTCTATTATATAATTTAATGAAACATTAATGGAAATTTAATGGATATTTTGATATATGAATTATTTGATATAATATAATAAAATAAAATAAAATTTGATATAATATAATAAATATGCGAATTGACTTATGCCTGTTTCCACTGTAGATTAACTTTAATTTCGATTCAACTTATTTTTCGTCTTTTTCTAATTTTAAAGATTAGAAGACTAAATTGAACCGAGATTACAGTTAATCATTGATGAAAATTGGTATTAATCTATAGATACACATTCTCCACAGTTTACGTTACGACGGACAAATATTCTTTTTTTTATTATTAATGTATTTGTTGAAGAGGATCCAAACCTAGGATCGAAACATATTTGTCTATTCAATTGTTATATACAATAAAACTTGATTGCAAAATATCTATCCACCGACTTTCAAAGGCTTTTTATTCTTAATTAATTTAATTCATTAGAGTCTATATAGAATTTCTATTATTTTATATAATTTAAATTTTATATATAATTTTATATATAATTATATTTAATTATATATGAAATATGTCTATTTATATACAGCTAAATTATACCTATAATTTTATGTAATTATGTATAAAATATTTTTCCCGGGTCGATTATCAAAAAATCGATTTTCAGAAAACGGCATCAACTATCATCGAATACACTGGAATCTCTTAGGGCCATTTCGATCAGCTTCGATTAACTTTAATCGACGATTAACCTAATCAGCAATGTAGCCAACAGCAAAACAATTGTTGTCGTTCTGTCATCCTTAATCTATAATCTGTATATATTTATTCATACGTAATATTGTACGCATACTGTGATAATAAATACAAATATTTTTTTTAAAAACATGCAAAGAGTAAACAGGTATTTCACGAAGAAATAGACTAAAAATGACTTTACAACTAAAAGTTTTGCTGTTGGCTACATTGCTGATTGAATTAATCGGAGTTGGTCGAATTATCGAAATGATCCTTAATAGAGTATCTTGAAATAGTACCTTGAAAGAGTGCAAATCATTCCCTCTATACGCGTTCGGCGTATGTGAAGTAGGGAATAACAATGCAGTAACGTAGCAGCTACTTCCCAAATCGTGATGGCTTGCGTAAAATACATTTAAGATTTAAATATATAATATTATTATATATTTAAATCTATCAATACACGTATACATATATAACATTATTCTATATATATATATATATATATATATATATATATATATATGTATAATACATACATAATATTATATATTTAAATCTTAAATACATTTTACAGTTTTATAAATTACATATCGAACACACACTTAGAAATGCTTCCTTAAATGAAGCTCGTAATTATAAACGAAATTAAAAGTAATAAATGATTTAACTGAAATCTAAGTTAAGTAATTACTTAAGTGTAATGGACGTGTACATTAAATTTCATAAAAATTCATGAAAAATACATAAATATTAATAAATAAATAAATTTCACATACACAAATCTATTTTTCTAAATTACATTAAATTACATTAAATTTAATGTAACATCATGAAATTAAATTCAAATTGTGTAAAATTTAATGTATTTAAAAGTACATTAAATTTCATGAAATTTTTAACAATGCAGTCTTAAAGCGCGTACTGAAGCTAGATTGATATTGCAATGATCCTGGATTTTCGGGGTGAAGTGGGGATTACCTCGATATAGCGCAGAATCCCTAGCGCGTGCTATTACGAGGTTCCAGCATATTGCCTCGCGAACGCAAAAACCTACTTACCTCAATAAAAGAGATAATCATTACCAAGTCGTCGGATGTGTGACTCCGCGAAGATCTCACTGCATTTCTAATCGTATTGGGAACATCAATACTCCTTTCGTTCATATTCATTTAATCTTATAATTCTTAGTGATTCATAACAGTTATAACGATGTAATAGGATTATCAAGATGTAATAAATAATTTAATGCAATTTCGTGTCATGAAAATGCAAATTTTATCACACAGGAGATCTTAAATTTTGCTCCACAGGTATGGCGAGCACGATTCCATGGTTCCTGTCAATGTCGCTACTGGCTGTCCCAAAATTAGCAGCTTACACAGGTCCCAGTATTTTATCCAGGGACCTTCAAGCACCTTCATTGCCGTTAACTTCATCCTTTTTCACTCCACAATTTTTTTCGCACGTAAGAAACAATTTTATTTGCAATTATAAATCATTGAATCAATTTACAATTTATTTAATCAATTATGAATTATTTGTATAAAAATATATATAATTATTTCTAATTTTTTTTCAAATTTTTGTTCTAAAAATATTTATTTTTAAAAGTATGTTAAAAAATGTACACATAATAATGTCTTATTTATAATCTAAGTCATTTACATTTTTCGAATTTTTTGATTAAAAATAATAATGCACTTCGTGAAATTTCATCGCGTTTTGCTAGAACATCAACTATAAAGATTCTACATTGACTTATGATGAACACGCCGGCACATCGCGAAATTGCGATAATCATCCGCCGAAGGAAAAATCAATGGATTCTTCGAACGTAGGCAATCTTTACGGGTCAACGCCGCAATCACGATACCATATTGCTACATCCAATCTGAGAAGAAGCAATCCTTCCAGGTCCATTGGAAGAACCATCGATATGTTCCGCGCGAATCCTCATTCAGTCAATCAATTAGATTTTCATGATTTTGGCGACGGTTTCGAGCCGGGACGCATTATAGATGACTACGTTGGTCCCGCTATGGAATTAGTACGTGGTGTTTTTTTTTGTTGCAAATTTAGAAAAAGCAATTCAAAAGATTTCGCAATGAACTAATTGGTATCGATTTCTAAACATAATATTGAAAGCAAATTTGCTTAAGAAATTTTAGAATTTACTTCTTAAGAAAGTCGTTCAAATAATTTATGTAATTTGACTATTTGATATAGATACGCACAGTTTTATTAATATAGAAAGAATGAATCAATTGCAGTATATCGTATTCTCCCATAGCAAAATGTCAGTAAATGTCTTCTAGTAAACTGTCAGCAGGTTCGAGCAGAAAATGACGGCAGTCTGCCATCAATTGCGTCCGCATGAGGCTTGTATTGTGTTAACATCGCCTGTCGACATAATGTGAAGACACATTGTCGGTAGAAACTGAGCAGATTCTGCCGACATTATCTGACGCTTGCAGATTCTGTTATATTTTTTCTAGTAGTCTGTCAGTATTATGTACATCTAATTCTGCACACTTCACAATTCTATTGATGCCAATTTTGTTGGCATAGTGTGTAGCAGACATTTAAAAAACTTGCTTTCTACACAGATTTGGCTGTCTGGATTGTTACTTGTCAGTAATCTTGTTGATAAGTAAAAAAACGAAACACGTTTTTGCTGCATTTAAATAGTCGATTGAATACGTGATATATCAGATCAATAAAAAAGTTACAGGTCATTTTACAGGATTATCTTATAGAATTAAAATTTTCTTTGACAAAAAATTATTCACACGTAATTACAATTCAAGATAGCTGATATAGGTATTATGAATTTTTCAACAAACTTCGTATTTATAGTTGACAATTTTTTAATAGGTGTACGCTTGGCCCATGATTGATTTTGAATTCGACAGTATTGACGCACGAGACAACGCTATATTCGAGGGTGATTATATCGCAGAGAATAACTTGCCCCTGGGCCTGGAAGTTTGGCGCGATAAAGTATTCATTACTCTGCCAAAATGGAAAACAGGCATACCGGTGACTCTGGCTACCGTGCCCAGACATTCCAAGACGAGGAGCCCCAAATTAAAACCGTATCCTAATTGGCAATGGCATGAGTCAGGTTATCTTTATGCTAATTATCAGATTCTATTCTTTGTCTTTTTTGGACTATTATTCTTGTATAAAAATTGCTAAATAATTATCATGTAATAATAGTCATATTAATTTTTAGACAATTTTAAAGTTAATTTTTTTTAATGCAAGAAAACGCATAATGAACAAATGTTCTAATACTGGAAAAAAATACCGAAAAGAGAATTTATTGTGCTTTATATTGCAAATTTAAATTTAACGCGTATGAAAATAGACTGCTCAAAATATAGTTAAATAATTTAAGAAAAATGCTGTAATCTAAAACACAGTTTTAATTCACAATTTAAGTTATGATGTGGAAAGGATTCGCGTGCAAAAAAGTTCTGCGAGAACAGATTACGAATTATATAACGTTAAACTTATGCGAAGAGTCTATAAGAATATAAGAAATAGCATTTCTCACGTAATCAAGAAAGTACAGAAACTGAGTAAATGAGTTTCTCACGCGAATTGTTTTGCAATAATAAACAAATTTGCCTTCCATTTCTTAACAGAAACAAAAGCGCGAATCATTAAGAGTTATTTAATTTATAATATCATGGGAGAGCAATAAGTTAACAAATTAAAGAGAAAAAAAATTTTAAAGCAATTTTGAACAACTATTGTTCTCCCAAAAAAAATTTTTTGCTAAAAATTTAATTTATTTTAAATTTATCAAATCCATAATAACCAAATATTGCTCATTTTCTCTCTTTCCAGATAACTGCGAAAGTTTAACGTCAGTCTTTCGAGTTCAAGTGGACGAGTGCAATCGTCTGTGGGTCCTCGACTCTGGCAAAATAGAGTTCGCCAAAAGATCCAAACAAGTTTGCCCGCCCGCCATATTCATCTTTGATCTACGCACCGATACTCTCATCAGAAAATATATCTTGCCGGATGAACAGATTAAGGAAGACTCCTTGTACATCAACATTGTGGTGGATATCAGAAATAATGATTGCGGTTCTGCAGTAGCATATTTAGCTGACGTCTGGCGATATGGTATCGTGGTATACGACTTCTTTAAGGATTCCGCCTTCAGAGTCGAGCATCACTTCTTCTATCCTGATCCCCTGGCGTCAAGATACGAGTTGCACAGTATAAAATTCCAATGGACCGACGGAATATTCGGAATGGCGCTTAGTCCCGTGGACATTCATAACGACAGAACGCTGTTTTTTCATCCGATGTCTAGCTTCCGAGAGTTCGCCGTATCTACGTCGGTCTTCAGGGACAAGCGTACCGCGGATTCTAACACGGAGAAATTCATGCCCGTAGGAAAACCTAGAGCCAAGGACTATGGCCACTCTTCGGGGTCCGTTATCGATAAGAACGGTGTCATGTTCTTCAACATGGCCACCCGGGATTCCGTGTGGTGTTGGGATACCAGAAAGGAATATATACCGCAGAATCTAGGCGTGATTGGTACTAGCAACGAGTCCCTAGTGTTTCCAAACGACATTAAAGTGGACCATGAATCGGATCAAAATGTATGGCTTCTCTCGAACCGCTTACCGATGTATTTATACGGGACATTAAATAGCGCAAATATTAATTACAGAGTATTTAAGGCAAATGTTAAAGAAGCTGTCAGGGATACGGTCTGCGATCCTAATTACGTAGTTCCTGATTCAGATCCAGGCCTCGACGATACTTGTTAAAAATTCTTTTCACATCTCAAATTAAATTAATTTTCGATTGTCTTTTTAAAACTCTAATCTGACTCTACTGTTACTTTAAAATCTAAGCATAGAAATCTCCAACATTAAAGCATTGAACATCATATACCTTCTTTTCTTAAATTATTCCGTTTATTTATTGTATTCCTGTATTATCTAATCGTAAATTATGATAAATTGATCCAGCGTACATATCTTTGTACGACACGCATTGTTTAGCACAAGCACGTTATTTAAATATCCTACTACTGTAAACAGTGCAGACTTCCGAGTTACCAATGATTAGACAATTACATGTAAAATTTTTAGCATAATTATATTTTGTACATATGTAAAACGTTTGTATAAAACTTTTACTAGATATATAAAATTATTATATCTGATAGAAATAAAATATATTGCTATCGTATGAAACACATCCTTTAATTTATTATAACTGCTCATATATTATCTTACATGAAAAAAGAAATGTCAACTCGATCAACTGCAAGCATTTATTACTTTATGTCAGAAAGTGAAAATGTATATTTTTTTCTATAATGATGATAATGACATTTCATAACTGTAAATTTGTCAATTCAGACTTTTTACTGTAATATCTCTTTATTGCATTCATAGAAGATTATTTTATGATTGTTTAATAAAGCATATATTATTTTATGACTATAGTTAATAAAGCATGTATTTTAATGATGAAAATTGATAATTAATCACACTATCTTTCTCATGTGCTATATGGATTAATTTTTAGATGACTTTACATGATCACTATACACAAAATGTTATTTAAAGACTAAGGCCTGTTTTCACAATATGTGGTTACTTTAACATTACCAAGAGATTCATCAATAAAATTAATTCATGAATTTTTTGGTAATAACCATATCTTGTAAAAACGGATCTAAATGTCTATGTTATAAGTTAATAACACATATTTTTATTATTGAGAATATGTTGTTGAAAATATCTAATTTCTCCCTTAAGAGTAAGAAGAATTTAAAGGTGGTATGGAACCGTTTAAAAATTCCTCCATCAAACTATCGTCGTCAAACGAAACTGGTGTTCCTGGATCATCATTTCTATCATAAAAACTATCGTCTTGCTGAAGTTCATCGTCTGAATGCATCTTAAAAATTTTTTCTGCCAAAAATTCATTTGCTTCTTCGTCTCTATTTTTGTTCTGATTTCTTGTGCCATCTGGAATCGTGGTCTCCAATTTTAAAATTTCGACACTTCGACGTTGTGGAATTTTATCATAAAGTAATGGAATTGTATAATTTGTATCTTTTAAATTCGATTCCGATTCTTTTTTTTGATCATTTAACGTAGTTGCGCTATCTGAAAGTTGGATTAATTTTTGTAATTTTTCATCACTTGATCCCACTGCATGATAATTATCTGATTTAATAAGTAACGATGAATTGGAGGAAGATAATTTCGAAAAATGTTTACAAATATGAAATGTACTTTTCTCAGTTTCATTATCCAACGTGTCAAATTGTTTATTATTATTATTATTATCGGATAATTGTGATGTGGTATTGTTACCAGTATTTTTGAGAAATAAATTATTTTCGTACATCTCGCTTTCAGAATGAATATCGATTGTACTTAAATATTTTTCATCTCTCGAATTATTTAATTTTTCTAACGAATTAGCATACGATGTAACATTTACGTTATCTAGACAATTATCGTTTAAATCTAATAGTTGCTCAATTTTGTGGATTGTATCGTCAATATCCGCATTTTTATGCGAAGAAATTCTGTCACACTCATTATTGTTTTCTTCGTTGAAATTTATATCATCCACTTTAAATTCTCGAGGTTGAGAATTATTACATTCATTCACATTACTTACATTTTCGCATTCTTCGATCGGCAATGCAACATCGTGTATACTTCCTTCTGTCTCGATATTGAAATTTCTTAATGCATCTGTAATCAATTGAACTGGCAAATTATCGTTGGTTGCATTATCCATGTGATTATTTTCATTGAATACCAAAATATTCGTTATTTGAATACTTTCAATGCTCGAACGCATGTTTTCCTGAATTTCAACGGTCATCGAATCTTCTATCGCTTGTATAGTTTGCGATTCGTTGGAAACCTGTTCCTCATCAATAACTATTATACATAGATTGTGATCATGCTCACTTGTGATATTGCTATTGTCATTAACGTTGAATTGCTCTTCAAGATTATTTCGATCGTTTCCCATCATCCGTTCGAGAGCGAAGTCGAACGGCGAGTTCCAATGGCGCATGGCCACTTCGTTGTTCATTTGACAGACAAACTCCATGTCGAAGTCTTGCCGCAGGAACATCGGAAACCTCGAGAAGAACTCGTCGATTCTCGTCTGATTGTGAGCGCGAAAAACCCGCGTTATGATCTCAGGTTTAAAGAAGAAAGCACTGTGCAACATGCTGGCAGTGTTGTCATCAACAATATCGCGTTGTTGACTTTCGCAAAATCTCTCATTCTTTAGGAATTGACTTTGTAGATTCTTATTGATGAGTATAATACCCCGCGGATGAACGGTCCATTCGATGTTTCTCGTAATCTCCCAGAGATTCAGCGGCATACGCGCCTGTCTTGCGTAACGATCGTTTAAACCAAAATTGCTATGTACATTCTGATGTGTGGAGATCATAGTACTCTCACAACTACTTATTGAAAGATGATTAGAGACGCTCACTGGAGTCTCGACAATTTTTTCACATTCCGATAGCGTTTCATCTCTCGATGAATCGCGTTTTCTCCTAGTTTGCAGCTCTCTCTTGCTTCCCGATCGTTCAAGTTCGTTATGAACTCTCGAACTACTTCGTTCATCAATCGATTGCTGGAAACTTGACGACAAATTATATCTTCTCGTTCTCTTCATCTTTTTATCTTCCAATAAGGAATCATTATAAGTTTTTAAAACTTTCATCTCTGGTACTTCGGATTCCTTCGTCAATCGTTCGTAATTCAACGAATCTCGGTCCTTTCTTATTTCCAATTCTCTCTTATCTTCTGACAAGGTAAGATCGTTATAAGCTTTTAAAGCTTTCAACTCTATCGTTTTGCGTTTCTCGATCGATAGTTTCCGATTCGCCGGCAGCAGATCTCGCCTTTTTCCCGTTTTCGTTTCTCTTTTATTTTCTAACGTAAAATTATTATTGGTTTCTAAAGCTTTCATGTTCATTTCACGTGCCTCCGAATAATTCTTTTCTCTAAATGATGCTACATTGTGAACGGAACACAAATTGACCGGTCGTCTACTTCGTTTCTGTTTGTATTTCAATTTGTGTCGTTCACTCAAAGAATCGCTCATCATCATCGACTCATCATAAGTTTCAGTCTGAACGCTCTTTCGACAATTTACAACAGACAACTTATCAGATGCAAAGATGTTTTTTGCATATCCCGAGGAATGTGCAGTTTCAGCTAAAGACTTGCTTCCCCAGGAATTCTTACCGTAAGATTCTTCCGATTTCTGAATTTGTTTCTTTAAACGGTATGCTTCTGAATATTTAAACGCGGATTTCTCAATCTTGCTTCTCTGCATATTGACAATAGGTCTAAAAGATCCAAATTCTTTTCTATTAAATTCAATGTTTTTATCATTGATATCGATTGATCGCACGTGTTTCTCATTTTTCGAACTGTTATGCAAAGCACGATGGCACCCGCATGAGATTTTCAGGATCTTATATTCTTTTTTACTTGTATTTGAACTAGTTGGCGTTAATTGTGTGCAGACTTCATATTCTTTACGGTCGACTTTATCGATCCACTTCTGTCGGTTTACAGAAACGGGACAGAACTTCGCTTCTAATTCTCTTATGAGGGAGGTACATGGTTTAGCCTCTGTGTTTCTTGCATTCATACTCTGAAACGAAGGACACTGCACAATCTTTTCAATTCCTTTCTTTTTTTCTTTCCTTTTCTTCTTCGATCTCACATAAACATCCGCTGATTTCGCGTGATTGTCAGATGTGACGTTTTCATTTTTCAACGAAATATTTTTCGGATTTTCGGTCAAAATCTGTTCTTTCTCATCAACCAGAATAGTTTCTTCATTACCTTTTTCTTCTTTTTTTTTCACTAAAATATACTCCATAATATCTTCTTTTCTCAAGATACTATTCACAAGTTTTGCTAAATTATCCTCCGTTAGCTGTGTATTTTTTGCTGCATTGATTATTTTTTCTTCGTTCTTTTCCAAAGAAAGTTGCTTTGTTTCTTCTTTTATTACTTCAGATGTTTTCGCAATTGCGTCTTGCTCGTTCCAGTAAGATCGCTCTTGTATTCTGGCACGCGCATCCATTACATCTTCCGCGGTTACATTCAGTATCCTCATTGATTTTTCAGCCACGTTCAAATCGTCGGAATTATAATCGTTCGTGCCATTCGCGCCATTCGCGCCATTTGCGCCATTCGTGCTATTCGTGCCATTCGTGCTACTAGTGTCGTCAGTGACTAAGGTCGACAAGGATTTCGCGTTCATTCTGTTGAAAGATTCTTCAAAGCGCCTGTCCAGATTTAATAGACTCGCATACTTGCCTCGTCTAATTATCGCTATACCAAGACACTCATCAGCCAGAGAACGACCAATTCTACCGGGAATATTAGCGATACTCGCGCTATTTCTCCGCGTTCTTATTGTAAATCTGCGAATTTTCGCCGCCCTTCGTAGCTGCATATACCATTTGAAGGTCGTGTACCACTTGCCGGTCAAGATAACTGGAATAATTAAGGTTTTCGCAGAGAAAAAGGAATTTGTAATTTGATCACCTATTCTCTAAAACTTTTAGACTAAATCTCATTCTGAAGAGTGAAATTTCTTCTTAAGGATTGAAAATTGAGTCACTCTTTTCCAAGATTGATTCAATTTTTGTTCTTTAGAGAGAGATTCCACTCCAAGAAACTTAGAGAATATACTTGTACCACATCTGTACCTCTTATTACTGATCAATTCCATTTCTACTTACTAATTATTATTATTATTATTATTATTATTATTATTATTATTATTATTATTA
>Ga0157363_1006431_pt1 | contig 11037 bp, 3 predicted proteins | sample AttsexASBM1_FD_111477 | JGI IMG/M metagenome (GOLD analysis project Ga0157363, IMG submission 111477) | Fungus gardens microbial communities from leaf cutter ant in Ribeirão Preto, State of São Paulo, Brazil - Atta sexdens ASBM1 | ecosystem: Host-associated > Fungi > Mycelium > Unclassified ...
ATATAATTAAATATACATATAACTATTCAATATATGTTTATATTTGAATTTGTTATGTAAAATCCTATGTTTTCCACTTTCTTAAGGCTCCTTCTGACTCTTTCTCTTATAATTAAATAGGGAACTTTATCCCTGCATATCAGAGTACACATTACAAAGTCATATTTTAATTTTTCTACTTTTTCGCGATGTTATCGCGTTTAGATTATGAAAAATAAAGTCTCACTTAAGAAAGATACACGTTTGTTTTGTTCCTTGAAATTGGTTTAATATCTATCGTACACGATAAATCGCTTTGTTATTCAATACCTCATATGCGGAAGACACATCAAGCGTCAGGAACACATCAGAATGAGCAGGCTATATGTGATATGTTTGGCGTGTGCTAAATACTTCCAACATGTCAGACGTTTTCTCTTCTATTCGTCTTTATATATTTACCATCTCGCAAAACATTCTATATTTTCACGATCACAATCAAATAGATTCCTTTCGTTCTGCCAGTGCGAGATACATAGATTGAAAAATTTGAATCTTCCAAAATAGAACTAAATATTAAAGGCGATTGTACGTGAGGCCCTGATGATGCATAAATGTTTCTTTTATATTTTATTGTTCGCCAATTTTCGCCTTCTACACTGAAAAAAAAATCTTAATTTCAAAGAAATATGAGTGCATTCGTTTAGAATATCATTTAAATCTTGTTTAACACTCGGTGAACAACAAGGATAAAGTAACTTCTGCGCTAACCACTGCGTAAACGAATGTAGGGTTATTTCTTTGCTCGTATTAACAAAATTATTTCTTTGGATCATTGAAAATTTCTTGGAAAATATGATATTGTATAATAAATTGCAAAGAAATATTTCTTTGAAATTAAGATTTTTTTTTTTTTCAGTGTAAGAAATTTCGTTTACGCTTCTGTTATTCTTCCATTACATCCGACTTTTATTTTCCAATTTTTATTTTCATCAAGGGAATAATAAATAAATTACACAACACACTACAAATCCAAGTGAGTAGAAAAAGTAATTTTAATATGTGTGTTTTTTAGTTTTCCGTGTAAAAATGACACTACACTGCACATTTATATCCATTTTTGTATTGTATGCAATATAGTGTGTTTTTACGCGGGAAACTGATCACACACATATAATATATTAAAGTCACTTTTTACACACTTTGAATTTAAAGTTCGAATTTTCATATTTTTTATACGCTCTCGGGAACGTTTGCGAGAATAATGCATTCGCGATAAGCGATAGGCGTAATTGTCGGGGCGTTGCCGTCTTCAACGTTGAAAACGGAAAGTGATTCTGCTATCCTGGTATACGGGCACACGCGACACGTCATTTCTGCGGCACGAAGAACAAAGGCCATCGCCTTATCGCACTCTCAGCTGGTTGCATAAATCACAATCCGTTAATTACCAAGCGGCGATAATTAGCGACCGAACAATAGAAGCGCGTCACTTGCTCAAGACGAAGCCCAGGCGAGCAGCTGTATAAAGGAGTTGAACTTAGTGTGCTTCTCTTTTGTTTCTTCCCCGCCTTTGTCTTCCCTTTGACTTGCTACCTAACGTCCTCGACGTTATTCCATGAGCTCCACAATTCCTCAAAGAGATTCTTCGATATTTCTTCGACATTAATTTTACAAAATATTTGATTAAATTGAACATCTAAAATTACGTAAATTTTTTTACCTCTCTATAATTATAAGTTTATATAATATACATTTGAATTGAAGAGATGTATTTTAATTTCTTTTTCAGATTCCAGAAAGCTTGCGTAAAATACGGAGTACCCGATGTTGATCTCTTCCAAGCTGTCGACTTGATTGAACGTAAAAATATCGCTCAAGTGACAAACACCATCTTCGCTATTGGACGGACGGTAATTAATTAACGATAATCTCGTTATCTTATTACTGTTGTACTAAATTTTTTACACTATTCACGCTTTTACATTAAAATCTGAAGATTCCTTCAAGAAAAGCTTTTTAATAAACATATGTCAAATTTCATGTATTTTATAAATTTGAAGTTGGAGTACTTAGATAACATTTGTAAAGCATGCACTTTACGATTGTATTACCTTCTTAATCATATTAAATAAGTAAAGAAGAAAATGTAGATTTTTTTTGTACTAATTTATAGACGTATAAGCATCCGGAATGGCGCGGACCCTGGCTAGGTCCGAAACCGGCGGAGGAGAACAAGAGGGCTTTTACGGAAGAGCAACTAAGGGCTGGCGAGGGACTCATTGGCTTGCAAGCTGGTACCAATAAAGGCGCTACACAAGCCGGGCAAAACTTCGGAGCTACGAGAAAGATACTTCTTGGGAAATAATTTAATAAAGTTTACACTTTTTTATCACCGTTAGAAATATTCTGTTTGCGTAACGCGATCTTTTGAATAGATATACGTATCGTAACATACAGTTATTAGAAACATTGAATTAAATGTTCAATTTTCTGCTTTCGTAAAAAAGAATAAAGAAGATTGTACAATTCTTTGTGATTAGAAGAGCCGTCAGCCGTATATCTGTTGAAATTACGCGAATGAATATCGACGTATAAATCTGTTTAATGTTAGACGTGTTTTTATTATTTTGCGTTTATTTTTTATTTTTATTTAGCGCGTTTACTTCTAACGTGAGTGTATCTCTGATGAAATGTATTTTATGAAATAATCAATATATATCAATAGACACAATATACGAGTGCATCGAGAGTACTAAAGTTTTTATTTTGTCTTGATGCGTCTCAAATAGAGATCCCGAGGCAAACTATTCTCTCCCACCGCAAAATTCCTAGAGCGAATCTTGTCGCTCTTGCTAGTTTCCTGGCAGCTCGCTCTGCTCTCGACAATCGTCTTCAGCCGCGTGTTCCGTGTCGGTGCACGCGAAGACGCACGTGCACGTCTCCGGTCCGCGCGCGCGTCACGTCACAGCACACCGTCGTCGCTCCGCATACACTCGAGGACTCGAGATCACCGCGTACGACGTATGTACGTGCCAATGTGTATACGGCATGGCGATGTCGGCGATACGCGCAACACGCGCGTAGACCGCAAGCGGAGCGCGTATGCGAACGTTGAGCCTCGTACGTGACAGGGACGACGAGTGGGCGTGACGTGTACGTACACGCGTTACACGCATTCCTTGACCGGTTTCTACACCGCGAGGCTCCCCGAGGATCAGGCGAGCATCCTAAGATGGAACGTGCGCAGTGCCGGTTCCCGCCGATCCGAAATTACCGTTTTTTTCCTCTCTCTTTCTCCCTTCATACGAGCTGTCGTTTTGCGCTTAGATATACGTACTTTCTAAATTCATTGGAGTGGAATCTCATTCGAAAGAGCGAAAATTGATATAGTCTTGAAAAAGAATATTATATAAATTATCAAATTGAGCTTGAATTTAAATTAACATAAATTTATGTATATTATTCATAAAAATTTATGCTATTTTTATTTATAACAATTGTAACGCTTATTTATAGAAAATAAATATTAATTAGCAATTTTATACCATGAGTACGTTCTGTTCTAATAAAAAAAAGTACGTATTCCTAATTATAGAAGCTAAATTTCTCGACTGTACTTTTTGTGCATCCAAATAATACAATTTTTCATTTTTGCTTATTTTTAAAATAACATATAATTCAATTACTATATATTTGTTTAGGTCAAAATATTAAGAAGCATGCAGTCTATTTTATTAATAAATTGCTAATTATCTTATTATCTTTACTTTTCAAAAATTAAAAATTTTTTTAAAGATATTTTCTGTGTATGAATATTTTTTTTTTTTTTGTATCCACTATAGTTATAAGATTTTTCTGAGTTTAACGTTATAATGACTGAATAATTATAAGTGGAACGATAAGTGGAATCTGGCTGTCAAAAATTTAAACTGTATAATATCAATATTTACATTTTAGTAAAGCATACGAATCTGTTTTTGGCCTTCGTATGTCTCTCGGTAATTTTTCATGAAATAGTCCTTGTATCGTATTTAGTAACACAGAGTTTGTGATGTTGAGAGGACATAATGGCAACACTGAGTGATAGCTTACGCAGATCTTTAATGCAATATTATACTTTATTGGAGAATTCTAAGGCAGAATGCAAAATTTGTAAAAAACAAATTTGTATGGTAAATTGGAACAACTTAATGTTACATTCATAAAACAATCATAAAACAATTGAAACATCGTATAAAGTGAGATCACTTGATATGGCAATATTTTAGTAAATTTGAAGGATGTGCGAAATGCATTATTTGTGATAGTATTACATCTGCGACGAACAGATTAATATACCACTTGGAAAGATAAAAATATCCAGAGATAGTAAATTTAGTAAACGCACACAAACACACAATAAAGGAAATTACTGAACATGACTTGATATTTTGATATGACCACATTACAAATATTTAAGCAAATTTAAAGTACAATGCAAGCTGTGTAATAAAATTTGTGCTTCAAAAAGTAATATCGATAGACATTTGGAAAGGATACATTCACAATATTCACATAATACAATGAGTAAAAAGAAAATTTATAACTGGATATGGATTGACAATATGTCAAAATAGAATCATATCTTGTCATATGACAAGGTAAAATGTAATATTTGTGATCGCACTTATACATTATCTTCGGGGTCAACACGAAACTTAAAGAAACACTTGAATAAATGTCACAACATAAATGCACAGTCAAAGATTGATGAAAATACTAAAGAAAATATAACACATAAAGCAATAATAAGACAATTAGAAACTAAAGAAGACATAGCAGATGCAAGTATTTATCATATTATTTTATGTTCAAAAAATGAAGAAAGTGAAAAAGAAAAATGGAGGTAAATTTTGTAGATATTACTATTTTTTATTGAGTCCTTCATATAATTTTTATGTAATTTTTACGATAAACAAGTAAAAAGATCAGATATTTAGCATTTGTTTAATATTAATATTTTTCGACTAAAATATTAATATAATAAAATTAAAACTCTTAAGAAAACATTTGATTATAGATTTCATCAGGTAAATGCATGTTCTATGTCTAAAAATACTGAAGAAAATAAAACGGATAGAGGAATGAAAGAATTAATAATTAGAGAAGACATAATAGATATAAATTTTCATCAAACCATTCTATATTCAAAAATTAAAGAAAACAAGGAAAAAAACTGGAGATAAATTTTATAAATATTATTATTTCTTTTATTGAGATCTTTGAGAAAATTTATCGCTTATATTTTATATTAAAATAATCAGTAATTAAAATTTCTAAATATTTGAATACGTGGACAAAAATGTTTTTATTCAAATAGGAATTTTATTTAAATTTGAACAAAAAATTCGATTTCTCACTTTATTCTATTTAAATAAAAATCTAGAAAAAATAGTTTTTATGTAATAACTGTATGTTTGTAATAATTGAATAATGCTTTTGATTTGAATATGTTTCTAATAATATTAATTATATCAATACATTTTTTGGTTTTATTAATCATTTTATATAAATCATAAAATTGTGAGTTATTGAAATTTCAGCTTAACAAACAGCAGTTACATAAATTTCCATGGATTCTGATAACAGAAGGAGATAAAGTATACACTTTAATGATTTAAATGATTTTGAATAAGTAAAAAAATTAGTTTTATACTGACAAGCAAGCTTTGTGCATAAGAAGCGGTTTTATGAATTAAACACAAATAAACATTTTCTAGTTTTATATATCTATCTATTATTTTGTCTTATGCGACTTCTAATCTTATGTAACACTAATTTATTATATTATAAGAATAATATTTCAAGAACACTGTATTAATGAAACAGTATGTTAATTTTATTTTAGTTAAATATATGATTTTCTATTTTAAATATATGATTTTCTATTTTATGTATAATTATTGGATAAAATAATATATATATATAAAATCAGTATTCTTATTAATAAAGTAGCATTTTTTTTATAAGAAGCATAGTATTTATTTATTAGAAATCTATAATGAATCAAAAGGGGATAACAATTTATGGAAAGTCCACTTATTTTTATTTTGGATTTTTCTGTCATATCGATAGGAATAATTACATCATAATTATTTCGAAAAGTTAATATATTCTAATTCATTTTTTATGTTAAAAGCTTCTAACATAATTCATAGTGCGATGTTTATCATAAAATTGATTATGTTAAAACACAAGTCAACTTTAAAAATAGATATGTCAATATTACGCAGAAATTGAAAACATATTAGATAAGGTAAATGTCCCAGTAGTCGGACATTTAAGCGTAGATTGTCACAAATAAGATAATTTACAATATATTAGAAGGTTTTTAATATAAATATTTGCTATAAATATTTATTACAGTTTTTTAAGATTAAATTTGGGAAATTTGGGGAGATTATTAATATTTCAGGTTGAAAGTCCGATAATCATATCGGCATGCAATTATCATTTCTGAAATTAATTCATTTTAAAATGAATATATATAATAGTTCAACATCTCTTAACATTCAGATCATAGTGGCGCTTAGTATTTAAAGTAATGTATTTAATATAAACGGTCTTACTTCCAATCTTATAAATATTTGCATTCATTTGAAAACTCAAGACTCTCTCAAGCAAAGAAAAATTATCCGAACCTACTTATAACAATTATTAATTAAAATATTTTAATAAGTAATACAATGCGTCAATGTATCAGTGGCCGGACAGCCGGTTGGACGTAATTGTCCATATTTAGAATCATAATTAGAAAATTGATATGCTGACAGGAAATATTAATATAAATAGACGTTTAATAACAAAAGATAACTAATTCAAATTGATCTTTAAGAATATAGAAAGCTAATATTAATTTAAATAAATAAAGTTTTGTGTTCGAACATAAGTACTGTCCGGTCTCAATGATTGGACATGTACTTATGTCCGAACATTTATACAACACTTTATAAATTAATATCAGTCTCAAATACGCTTTTTAAAACGTAATATTATAATTTAATTGTAATCTTTAAATGCAATTAAATTGTAATACAGTAAATTATAATACAGTAATGAAAAAAATATTTAAGATTAATAATAATATTAATTTTGAGTAAAAATGTCCGGACATAGGTACGTGTCCGATTACTGGGGACGTTTAACTTAATATATAACACTCATGTAAAGATCTCATTTTTTATTTTTTTATGTTCAGAAATGTTTCTTTTATGAAACGTGATATCAATTTTTAATTCGGACTCAGTAAAAAATTAGAAAAAAATCGCAAAACTTAGAGTAGCTGTACAGGCTTACCTAATAACCGCGGTTTATCTTAGCAATAGCAATATTGATCGTAAGACAGGCCAGTTCTTGGGGACCCCCTGGCATAGGATAGTATCATGATCGAGGAGCAAACTCCGCGTTCGTACCGTTCGCGCCATTCGTGGTCCGAACGCAGCTTCTACCTTCGTCGATCTGCCTCCCACCATCTTATGTGCTCCTCTTGAAAGGGGAGCGCTGCGGAGTGGCCGCTCCGCGCATCACTGCGCCCCACTATCCTTCCACGCACTCGCACTCGCAAACCGCGCGCGTACAAACACGCCGCGGGCCGCGGATCTCTCAACTGCGGATCTGCGGTCAACCCATTCTGTCCTTCTATCTCTCTTCTCCCTCGGCTGCGGTGGATCAGATAAATAGAGAGCGTTATAAATAGAGAGCGAAAGGGTCATTTCAGACCAAGTCGGAAATCCCAAGAGAGGTTTGGTCTGATTAATTGTAATTTGTCCGATTATTTGAAGTAAGAAAGAATTCTTAATACCAATATTGCAATGTTTTTTTAAATTCTGAAACAATTCATTATATACTTTCGTATGTTTCTTCTCTTTTATTTCCTCAAAGCTGGACTACTCTAATTGTGATCGAGGCCAAGATGATATCATTGATGATCCACGCCAAGATGATACCAATAGGCAACGCTTGAATGAATGATAGAGATAGTTTGAATAAGCGACGAATGAATTAACTGCATTATGTGTAGCTATCTACTTCACAGCTACAGTCAGATAATGCAGACAAATGAATTCGAATGCACTATCGCACACGTGCAGGAGACAGTTCGAATGATCACGCTTACTGAGATAGACGTACAACTCTTTCATATTCCTGACAACCTATTCGCGTGGAGTTCATTGGTACGTTTCCACGCTGCTCCGTGCTGTAGCACCCAACTCGACCGAATGCGAATGACCCGCAAACTCGCGTACATTATCCTCCTTTTCCTTCGTAGCCATCGCGTCGAGAGAGACTTTCTCGGCGTTTATAATTTCCTAGTAAATGGTGGAGGGTCGACTCTAGAAGTCGTTAAAAGTGACTGTGCGGTTGCTAACCAGTGCTGCGGTGGTTGTCTTGGTAACCACAATATCCCGGGGATTGGGAAAGTCATATATCATGTGTAACATAAATCGTAGGTTGTACAAAGAAACCGGGAGACAAAATCGATATTTTGGTCGGGTGGGTTGTGATATATTCTATCGGTAGAAATCTGTAATATATGTAAACTATAGATTTACAATACTATAGATTGTCTGATTACTCATATTTGAAAGATAAATGATTTTCCATGAGTGCGTTCCACTTAATGCTCGCAAACATTATTTCATCCTTGTTGTTTTCAAATATTAAATAAAAATGAAATGATGCATGCAAGCGTTGCGAATGTTAAGTGAAATGCACTCCCTATATAAGATTAGTCATACGTAGATGAATGAATTGTGATCGAGCGAAAGTGATTTTTAATAATCATTGAAACTACTAACTATTGCACTTTATTAATACTAATGAAAACATATATTTAATTAATATAAAATTATATATATATATATACAATTACCCTATATATATATATATATATGTATATACAATTATGTTAAATTAAAATTATATTTTATTAATACGCAAAAAGCGTTTAATAAAATTTTAGCTTATATTAATATAAGCCAAAATAAATATATAAAATTTTTCTCTCACTTTCTTGCTTTCTCTGTATATATACCTTCAACAAGTGACACAATACAACACAGTAATCATCTCATCTTCGTTTAACAATAGCAAACAAGAATATAATGATCCATTATGTCACCGTATGTACCGTATCATTTGTCGTCTGTTGGAAGGCACTCTATTTCTCGGTCTCACTATGTCTCGCCTCTCTCTCTCTCTCTCTCTCTCTCTCTCTCTCTCTCTCTCTCTAGCATCTCTCTCCTTAATCTTTCGCTTTCCCATACATATATACACATATCCTGTATATATAGAAAAAGATAAGGAGAGATCTGAAATTCAAATGATGAACGGTTTAATCATCAAATTTTAACACGGTTCGGATATTTAAATTCTAAATAGTTTGAAACAGATTCGGATCCGAAATATCCGCTTCATCGGATATTTTATCTCGGATCTATTTTATATAGGATACTCTCGGACAATTGTCAACCTTACTTTATAGGGATTCGCATAGAACTTTAAGAATTTTTTCAAAATTTCTTATCAACTTTTTAATGCATTTTCTTATTTTTACCAACAAAAGAAAATACATGTATTAACAAATTCTGAAAAAATTCTGACAAAATTCTCAGAACTTTATGAGAAAAAAATAAATGATTTTTGTCTCTTGCAGTTTTTCTGTAAAATTGATAATATTTGAGTAAAAAATTATTTAAGACCAATATTTGGCCAATTTTTAGTAATTAATATCTTGTTAACTATCGCGAAAATTGCAAAATGGTAGAGGACTTTTCGACTCAGTTTAGTCCGCTCTACACAAAAGCGATTGGCAAAAACTTTGGGGATACCCTGTATATACGCCTATAGCGTACATATATATCTCTGCCAGGCAAACGGCGTAGTACGCACTATTGCCGCGGAATGGGCTCGTTTTCCGTGAGGAAAAAATGATGCGAATGCAAAAGGAATTCATCACTTGCTCTTTATTTTTTTTTTCTTGCTTTTTATCATTTTTACTTATCTTATCTTTTTGCTTCTTATCCGGTTTTTTTATTATTCTATGTCGCTCGATAAAAGTTAATGAACTTCGAAAGAAGTAAGAAATATAATTGTCGATAAAACGATTGCAAAGGAGAAAAAAATAAATGATATAAAAAGCAAGAAATAGAAAACAAAAAGCACGTTGTAGAATAGAATTTTAGTTTGTTCAAAATGTGCTCATAGAGTTTCTGAAAGTGCTTCTTTTAAATAGAGTTATTCAGTTAGTTTAATTAGTAAAATGAAAAATTTTCATTAAAATAATGCTTACAATTGATAAAACCAATTTTATAAAATATGTAAATTATATCGAAAACTTCTTTTGCTTTGTTAATCTGGAGTTAATCTGGTAGTCTCGGCGCTAAGCATGATAGCGCGAGACATGATGTGTGTTAATAAATAATCATGTATCTTCTTCAAAAATAAATGTACAAAAACAAAATAAGCTGCAACTGTCAAATTAATAACGTATAAAAATGGTTAAATTATTAAAATATGATTAAATTCTTCTACGTGGGATATTTATGTATATACATTAAAAAAATTAACAATTAAATTGCAAACATATATCTTTATAATATACATACAATACATAAATACATATGACATATATGTGTCGAAAGTTGAAAAACACAATTTATCAATTGTGATAAAAATTTTTTCAGATCAAAATAACATATTCTAGAAACGTTTTATACAATGATAATTAGAAATGTCTTGAGCTAATTATATGGATTTAATGTTTGGGATCAATCTGATCAAATTAGGATATCCTAAGGAAATATTGAGTTATCCGGAAAATGCTGACTAATATATATATCTATATAATTTAATAAATGTATACTAAAATTTAAATCTTCTTTTCAATTTTCGTTCAACATCGGCACGAACTTTCCGGACAACCCAATACATTGTTTGTGGAGCATTTTTTGGTTTTAAGTCTTCCAAGACTAAAATTATTATGTTCAAAATTATTACAGCTAATTAAAGTATTAA
>Ga0157363_1006432_pt1 | contig 11036 bp, 3 predicted proteins | sample AttsexASBM1_FD_111477 | JGI IMG/M metagenome (GOLD analysis project Ga0157363, IMG submission 111477) | Fungus gardens microbial communities from leaf cutter ant in Ribeirão Preto, State of São Paulo, Brazil - Atta sexdens ASBM1 | ecosystem: Host-associated > Fungi > Mycelium > Unclassified ...
CGCGGTTGTTGAAAGGGCTCAAACACTGATTTCGGATGACCCAGGGCAATCGTTGTGCGGTCTGATGTAATGAAGCCGTGGATGGAAACTATGGTATCCGGAAAGCCATATATTTTTCAGTAGGACGGTACATCGGCTTATATAAATCAATTCAAAATTGGCTCTCAGACAACGTTGATATGTTTGGTCCAAGGAATTCTGGTCTCCCAACAGCCCAGATTAAATCCTTGGACTACTACGTATGGAGCATAGTTGAAAGGGTCACAAACAAGTCTCGGCATCCCAATGTGACGTCATTAAGGACCACTATTGAAGCAGCATTCGTCAACATGGACAGCGTTACATTACAGCGTGCGTGCGAACGCTTCAGACTGAGAATAGAGGTCAAGCTAGAGGTCATTCAGAGCGTCATTAATAGGGATATATCGAATAATTGTGCTCTACAGGTATTCCCTAAGTGCCATGTAAAAAGATTTTTTGTAATATTTAATTTTTCATTAAAAACATTTTGTTTAAAAAATTATTCGATTTTCCGGATTTTGGTGACGCACCCTGTACATATATTGTACAATATATATTTATCGAAATTTATATTCATCGATGTAAATTACATTATACGTCGATAGCCACAAACTAGAAGTTATAAATAGATATAGATACTTTATCGTCATAGAAAAGCTATCTTAGAAAAATCTACTTAACATTAAAAAGATATTGAAATATTAAAAAAATTAAAAACAGGAAATGAATAGTTTATTCATGACTTCTAATTAAAATATCAAGATAATATATTAATCTTTTTTATAAAAAGAGTTATTTTTTTATGCTAAATCTCAATTATTTTGTAAACCTAATGTGCTGATAAAATTTGATTTGCGGCATAATTTTTAATTAAATAAAAAATCATTAATTAGATTCAAAAATCTGTAAAAAACAATTTGTCTGATTCAAAGTTTTTGTAAATTAGTATAATTATATTTTGATAAAAATAGTCCCAAAAAAATTATTCAAAATAAAAAATACAAATAAGAAATATTTATTTAAATATTACTAAATCTAGTAGAATTTTTTAATATATAACGTAATATAAACGGAATAATTCTTCTTTTTAATGAGAATTATGTATTAATATCTTTTAGTGTACTTCGGTTACTAATTTTTACATTGAATAGTGTTCAAAAAAATTAATAAGACAAAAAATTATTGTACCTGTAATATCACACTCGATACAAGCATTATCGTTGTAAACATAATTGTGATATAGCTAAAAATAGATTTTTGACACGGCCATAATCCGATACAAAGTAACAAACTTCGATTAATTGTATAGTAACTGTTCACCGGACAATTTTGCCATCTCAATGCAAGTGTCATAACGTGTTTATACCGAATTTCTTTCCACAAGTTACTTCATATGTTCGATATGTGTAGTTTATAATTCGCAATTTGTATTTAAATAAAATACTGAACTTATGTGAAAAATTATGATAGAGTATCTATAGCTCACTATAATTATGCAAATTGTAGTTTTGATGAATATTTGGCTAGTCTATATGTATAATCTTCAGATGAACATTATTATTTGTATGAACCAATTATCTTTTTTCCGCGAAAATATATTTTTTTTTTACATTCGACCGACGCAAGCGCATTTGTAAAATCGTGCATTCACACCAACCAATGGTCTTCATTTTTATTCAGGACGCAGAACGTTGCGATGCTTTTTTTGTGATATGTATGTGCTAATGCATTATCATCATTCTTGATTTACTATAATCACTGTGCTATTATAATCATCAAGATTGTTTTCTGTGTCTTCCTGATTAACATCGTGAAAATTATATTGTAAAAATTGATTTCGGATTATACGAAAATACTTAATTAATTTTACAAGCTATCATAATTGTTGATACAATCTACTATTCAAGAAAATATAATATATATAATATATATAACTTTGATTTAGGAAATTTTTTATCAGTGAAAATGTAACAATTTGGATTTCAATCGAGAAGAGCAGAATTTTCGCGATACTACACTAGCATGCATTAGCGAGCTTAAACAATTACGTAGTAAGCGTAAATAATTCCGATAAGAAAATATCGATAAGAGAAATTTATTAGTGAAAAGGATATAACAAATAAGTAAGAATCAAGTGTATAATTTATTTGCGTGCATTGACATCTCGAACGCAACTTGTTTCTCAACGTTTGTAGAAGTTTAACTCAATGGCGCTGAATCTCTTCTTTCTAATATCGATTTCATTCGATCAGCTGTTCAAAAGAGCATGAAATAGTGTTTTATAATATTTCCACAGACGCAACAATATACATATACAGGGTAATTAATTTTAATATTAACAGGCAAATAATTCGAAAATATGCAATTATATCAAAAGATATTCCAAATAAAAGTTGAATGATATATTCTATATCATACAATTTTTATTTGAAACGTATTTTGATAAAATTGTATTTTGAAATATTTGAATATTTGCCTGTTAAAATTAAATCATCTTGTATACTGTAGTGCATAGTGCGCATCTATGATATCTAGTATTTAAAAAAATATATAATAGATAATAAATGTATACACATAAACCACATTGTATATACGATATTAAGGATATAAATAATTGTTCACGCGATAAAGATTAATGCTTAGCGACAATATTCCTAAGGGCAATAGTAATGAATATGGCCACTCAAAACTTTTTTTCAACCTTAAATAGCAATAAATCTTAAATACACAGAAAATGTATAAATAATTATAAATTATAAATAACTTATATTTATCAGTTATATATGCTAATAATTTATATTTTTCATAAAATTTTGTAGTCTATGCACTTGGAAAATTAGAAGAATTGAAGATAAATCGCAATATACAATAAAAAACTTCTAATCATATATACGATAATTACGAACTCGATTGCTTTCTTGTACATATTAAATCTACTGATTATCTCTTTACATATTATTGAATATATCTTCTTTCGATAAAAGATGCAGTAACTTCTAGTCTATCTGAGCAATGCTTGTTCTATGTGCCAGCTGAAATTGATAACGTAACTTGCATGTTTGCAAACGCTATTAATCAATTCATTTCCTTCAAGAATGTAATTTTGCTTCATCTGGCTATTTCAAATAAATCACAAGCATGTTGTGTATATGACATAGTAAGCGTTTCGGTGGCTATCACTGTAATAAAAGCATACATGGAGCAAAGACATACTATCAATAAAATCAGAAAAAAATATTTTTGCTGATCTATAAAACATTCCATTAGAATTGGAAGTTATCGGGATCATTTTTATTGAATATGATGTCCAAAAGAAAGTTTAATAAAAAACAGTATCAGAATGAAGCAAAAAAAAATAAATAAACACTGTAATTAAAATCTGAATCGAAGTAATTGATTTTCAAATACAAAAAGAAATATTCAAGATATTGCTTACAGATTGTAATGTGATGTATTTTCCAAAAGCTCCACATTCTTTTTTTATTTCAATTTCTTGCACGTTATTTAATTCATTCCATTCACAAAGTAATCATTTCATAAGGCTTCGAATCTGTATTTAACAATAAGCTAATATAATTATTTATTTAACAATACAGTTATTTACTCTTTTTTCTTAAAAGTATCTCAAATAAAATTGATTAAATAATAAATTATCATTTACTTTTTCTATAAGACTGATATCGAATGTTCTTACTCGTCTTATGTTTAAGCAGAGGCATTATATTTTAATGTATAGGCTAGCCATGAGTATATGTGAGAATATGTAGAAGAACATCTACATTGTATTTTGTTGTGATGAAAATCATTAACTAAAAATGACATTTTCCATTTAAATTACTTCTACTTTCATATTTATAATAATTAGTTAGAATAGCTTTAAAGGAATTATTAAATATAAAATACAAACAAGAAATTTTTGTTTAAATATTAATAATTTATTATGATTTTTTATTATAATTTAATGTTTACAATAAAAAAGAAATATCTTCTTTTTAGTGATTATACAATAATTAATGTCGTTTAGGGTATTTTGTTCTACTGATTTTGTTATTAAATTGCATATAAAGAAAAGTAATAAGAGATATAAAAAAGTAATAATTACATCTGAAATACTATGATACATTATCGTTATAAATGCTATTGCAATTTGTTTTAAAATAGACTTTCGATATAGCCATAAGTCGATAGTATAGCCATAATAACAAAATTCGATTAATCGTATAATAATTATTCACTGAGCAATCTTGCCATCTCAATATAAACATCATAATGCGTTTATATCAAATTTCTTCCCACGAATTATCTCATAAGTTCGGCATACACTTGATTGTAATTTATAATTGGCTATTTGTACATATTTAAATAAAGTATTGAACTTGTGCGAAAAATTACGATAGAATACCTTACTATCGATACTATAATCATGCAAATTATAATTTCAGAACATATTTGGCTAGTGTCTGTTCATAATGTTCGAGTAAACGTTATTATTTGTATGGGTCAAATATGTTTTTTCTCTGTGTATATATTTGATATTCCTTTCCTACGTTCGATCAGCGCAAGCGCAGTTGTAATGTCGCTTTCGTACATTTCAGATGTCCCTTCATTTCAATCCGAGACGCGGAGCATTATAGTACTTTCCTTGCGTATTGAAATAATGTGTGTTAATATCATTTGAAATTAACGAGAAAACTCATAATGCAATAATTATTGGAAACTACGATCTGTGTACCATGCTTGACGAGCATTATGAAGATTACATTATAAGTGCTGTGAGGACTTATTTTGGATACATCGAAATCCTAAATTAGTAAGCTGTCATAACTTGATGCAATGTATTATTTGCACTGTAATAAATTACACTTAAAACTCACTATATTGTGAAAAATGTGCGTTTATATATATAATAGGTATAATGTCTTTTTGTTAAATTAATTTATTAAATTATCGAAACATAAATACACTTTCTAAGTAGATATTTTAAATATTGACAATAACATTATAGGATAATAAATCATTTTTTTCTTAAGATAAATTAATTTTACAAACCTGATAAAAAAATGTATGATATAATGAAATAACATTTTTCTTATTTTAGAAATGTAGTTCGATTAATATTGTATATCCTACTGGCTAATGTTGCATTAATATTTTTTTTATATTTTGCATTATGATTCCATAAAATATATATTGATAAATTCCGTAAAATTTTATTTTTATTCATATGTATAATAAATATAATAGATATAATCTCAAAAATTGTTTTCGTGTATTATTAATTTATTACATTAGCATTTGCAACACACAAGCATACCAGAATTACTGGATTATGATAAACTATGTGTTCGACTAATGATACATTTTATTTTACGAATACACTCATTGAATGGAATAAATTACCATAAAATACGAAAGTGACATGCTTATAAGCTAAAACGTGGAAATTATATTCTTGATTATCTAAAGCAAAAATATTCGACAAATTATTATTAGTATCAAGATTTTACCGTAGCGAATCCTTCTAACGATGGAATGAACAAGCCGCCAATCATGAGCGTGCAACATCTCATGCTTTTTCGCATTACAAACAATAATAACTTTTGCACTTTCAACGGCGCTATGTACCATTGTATGTTGTATCTATGTAATATGTTATTAGAAGATCGTAAAAGTTTTAAGATTGAAACAAATTTAAAATAAAAACTGTTCTTTAGTGTATTACGGTATATATCTATAAATAAGCTCACGTTTTATAAAAAATATCGCTGCTATGATCGATCACCTCTTGTCCAATATAGTTGCAGAAGAATAAGTACCAAAAATGGCCAAGAACAAATAGAAGAGTTGTTATTAAATCCCCATATGCCTCGGTCGTTATTAGCCGAGAAAGCTAGACGATCAGTTTTACTTTGTGAGAAATGCAGAGTTTATATCTACGCATACGATAGTATACGCAAGTGTCCTGTTTATAATACCTAACTAAGATTTGTTAATTACTCAGCATCATTGATAAAAATGTATCCAAAGTAACTCACGCGATAAAGATTAATGCTTAGCGTCAGTACGGCGAATGGTATCGCAATAAAATACATCCATTCAAAATTCACTTTCGTCATTTCGATAAACCTTGAATAAGGACGTGCGCAAGATAAATATAATACAATATAAATGACTATTGTCGATAATTACGTGTACATACGATTATAAGATTCTTTGTGTTCTTGTTATATTGTAACATCTTTGTGATTCTTGAAATTTTGAATTGTATATTAATAATATATTGTATATTAATAATATATTAATAATATATTAATGCAAGTTTATTGAAGAGTGAATAATTTAAAGAAAAATCACATTATAAAATAAAAAAAATCGTCTTTGATTAAATTAATAAAATAAGAATTACAGACTCGATTGCTTTCCTGTGTATATCAACTGCACTGATTATTTCTTGGCATATTATTGAATTTTTTTCAGTAACAGATATTACGTCTCGTATCATATCTTTGTGCAAAGCTTGCTTTATACGATAACTGAAAAGTAGAGAAATTTGTAAAAATTATCAAAATAAGTTGATTCGCTTCTTAGCTCTTAAGTAAGTACCAGGCAATCTATGCGTTTTTCTATCATAACTATTTGTGTCTTGGATTTTGATAAAAATGAAGACAGAAGCTAAAAAAATGAAGATAAAAAGAATAAGTGAGTTCTGCTATTTACTGACAAGTAATTAACTAATAATTTTACTTTTTAGTGGAATACATCGATAATTATTATATATCAAATTAAATAATAATTATATCGATATATTTCATTACACGAAATCATTAGTTAAATACTTGTCAGTAAACAAAGATCGTTATTTTACTCTACTTTCAACTCTTTATATCTTTTTTCCAGACATTCGATTTCATCGTCAATTAGATTTCTGGAAAGAGCAACTTTTTTATATTCTCCAATATCAATTACGATTTAAAAATTTTAATTAAGAATTACAAGAATTTGAAATAGAAAAAAAATGTGTAAGAATTTCCTATTTAATGGATTAAAATATATTACTTCGCTATATTTACTTCGCTATTTCGAATAATCCACATGCGTGTTGTGTATATGACATGCAAAGTGTTTCCATGGCTATTACTGTGGTTATGCCACACAGAACGATAAGGAACAAATATAACAAAAGTGGAGTAAAATATTTTTGTTGATCTATAAAAACCTCGATCTCGGCTGAAAGATGCCGTATACGAGATTCGTTTGTAGCTGTTGTGATATCCAGAACAAAATTGATTAGAAGTTGTATTAAAATGAAGCTAAAAACAGCCAAATAGACGAATACTGTAACAATAAAATTTTAATTCTACATTATTATTGAAACTAACACGTTGAAATTATTTGAGATATTGCTTACATATCGTAAAAAATGTGATAAGTCTTCCAATAGCTGAATACTTTTTTATTATTTCAAGTTCATGTGCATTGTTTAATTCATTCCAGTCCAAACGTATTCGTTCTATAAGATCTCGCATCTACGCTCGTAAGATAATAATTATTTATCGTTTTTTCTAAAAAATATCTTTAAAATATTTTTAAAAATATCTTAATATTAAATACATTTACTTTTTTCATATTTAACCAATGAATATTATATCTCAATACATAACTCAGCCATGGGACACTGTATGCAAGGATTTTCAAAAGAAGCTCCGTGTTGTATTCTTTCGTGAAAAGGGTTGCAAACTGAAAGCATTACTTTTTTCCAGATATTTAACTTTTAATAAATTTGATTAATTTCGTTATATTAATGACTTTTTAGTTAGAATAACTTTGTAGTGACTTCAAAGAAATTGTTTATTACATACAAATATGATCATTCTAAGTATCACTGAATTCTTCAGAATTTTTTGCCATTAGAATTTTCTTACAGACAATTTATTTAAATTAATACCATTTGTTAATTAAAATTCATTATGCATTAGAGTAATTAAAATTCAATTTTTGCTCGATTTCTCGTTTTATTTATGTATTAATTTTTATATATTATCAAATAACAATAGTTCGGAAATAATAAAAGACATAAGATTTGAAAAGATTATCATACCTGAAATACTGTGCTAGACGTAAGTATTATGATCATCAATGTTATTAGAATACATCTGAAACCAAATCTTTGATATGGCCATAAGCCAATACATAGTAACAGGTTCCGATTAATAATGTAATAACTGTCTGCTGTACAAGTCATTTCAGTACAAGTGCCACAATACATCTGTGCTAAAATTTTTTCTAGAAATATCTTTTCTACTTAGTTAATATATTCTATTATAATTTTACATTTTCTACGTTTTTTTGTTTGCAAATATTATGCAAATATTGCATTAATGTCAAAATTACAAAATTCTGTAATATCAAAAAATTACAAAATTGTTAAATAACTGGCTCAAATTATAGTTTTATCTTATATATCTGACTAAAGCAGCCACAAGTATGGGAAATCTAATATGTTACTACTTGCAAAGTATGTATAACCAGTTATTTTCTTTCTATTACCGTTGCTTCTTATATTCGATCAATACAAGCACAATTACAATATTTCGCATATTTTCAATGTTTTATCAGTCCTATTCGAGACGTGAGAAATCAGACGTGAGAAGTGAGACATGGTACTTTCTTCTCTAGACGTGTATACAACTAATATGTAGACATAGTAAATTAAGACCGATATTCATAGTCGATTCTTATTTCAAGATCATTTTAAGTAATATATTAATACGACTCTATGGTTTACGACATTTTAAAATGTCGTGTACTTAAGACAATTTTAACTGTATTTATATTTTCATTTCATATAGAACATTAATTTTAACATATTATATATAACTCTGATAAGAAAATGCTAAGATAATGTAATAATATTTGCCCAGCCAGAGGCATTAATATTATTTTAATAAAAATGGTCAATATTTCATTATTTTTCTTTTTGTCTAATGCTCTGAAAAACATACAATCTTAAAACAATTTCCTTCCCTTTTGTTTTTTTTTATTCAAAAACATCCGAAATCTTTTTTTCACATTTTTCATATTATTACACTTTTAATGTTGTTAGTTGATGAATAAATAACAACATTGAAACTGCATTTTCCAGATAAAATAAAAAAGGAATGTAAATGCTGGTATATTTATTGTGAATGTAAAATCGGTGATTGTACAAATTTATTTCGTCTATATTTTATTCCAGTATCTTATATTTTTGGTGTATGTTTTTCTTACATACGCATATATGTGTGTACATAGATAAGTAAAATTTCACAATTGTTTTCAAGCTGAATAAATCATAAATTTATATATCACATTTACGTAAAAAATGGAAAAGAAATAGTATTTTACGAATTAAAATGATATTTATGCGGTTTGACAAGCAATATATTTAATGTAGTCATATTACAATGAACTTAAGACATTGATTTGATCATATCTCTACGTGAATTATAAATTTTTCGTTGCATGTAATATCATGTTTTGATCAGTATAGTGATTTTGAAGGAAATATTTGCGCATATCACTAATAACATTAATGTATTGACAAAAAAATTGTAAAATAAGATAAAGAACAGCTCACGAACTAAAATATAAATTATTAATTAAAATTAATCCTACTTATAAATTTGTTATATTAATTTTTTCAATGCTATGGATACATTAATTTAGGCATCTAATTTTAATAGTAAGCAAATATTCAGCATTGAAAAGTGTGTATTATATTATATTTGTGACGTTAATTTTTTATTAGTAAATTTAATTTAATTTACACTTGATTCTAAATAAACTATTAATTATATTTTTTCTATTTCTTTTAAAAATGAAATTTATGCCAATTTAAAGACACTCTTTATGTATTACAATTTAATTTCTTATAACATAATTATTATATACAAATTATAAATATTTAAGTAAATTGTGGAGAGATGTAGTTTAAAATTAATTGAATATGTTATTACATTTGAAGTCTGCTATTATTTTATTATATATATTTGTTTTTGATATAACACTTACCGACGCAAAAGATTCAAGTGATCCAGAGAATACACTACACATTATAAATTTAGAACTTTTTACGCTTCTTTGCATCATAAACTGTAGTAGTTTTTGTAGTGGAATAGGGACGGAATACCAAGGCAATTCGCATCTAAATAATAAGATTTAGATAATTTTTCTAAACATATTTAATGTGTCATTTATAATAGAAATATTATATTTATAATAGAAATTATATTCAATATAAATAAAATCAATAACTGTAGTTTGATTTTTGATAAGTATGCAATAAGATTAATATAATTAAAATTCCACGTATTCTTTGTTATTACAAAAATTATATTCAATAATATAAAATTGTTTAAAAAATCTATAGAATATATAAGAAAAATTCTTAAGAAATAAAAAGTATTTAGAATAGCATACATTTTGTAAAATATGTCGGCACTGCAGTTTGTTATCATCTGCATCAAAAGATTGATCGTGAACATGTAAATAAAGTGAATGATGACAAATATTGCAACCAGAAAAAATTCTTCAATTTCTTTCTTGAGTCCTGCTTGAAAAAGCTAATGCACGAAAAAATGTTTTATATCACATAAACTTTCAATTTTTCATATTATATTCAACAATGCATCCTTGATGGAAAAACTCAAATTTTTGCGATAAAAATATACTTACAGTATATTTTTATTTAGTATATGACAAAATATGATTTTATCATTTTGTCAATTTAATGCAATAATACATTGTGACTATTAGGATTGAGAAATATAATTCAAATAACGTTATATATAATGCTGTCACTATTATATTGTTATTTTTTTGATAATAATAGTTACTTTTTTAAAAATTATACAAGATTTATATATATATGTATATATATATATATGTATATTACACACACACACACACACACACACACACACACACACACACACACACACACACGCACACACACACACACGCACACACACACGCAC
>Ga0157363_1006433_pt1 | contig 11036 bp, 2 predicted proteins | sample AttsexASBM1_FD_111477 | JGI IMG/M metagenome (GOLD analysis project Ga0157363, IMG submission 111477) | Fungus gardens microbial communities from leaf cutter ant in Ribeirão Preto, State of São Paulo, Brazil - Atta sexdens ASBM1 | ecosystem: Host-associated > Fungi > Mycelium > Unclassified ...
CATGTCCTATTACTCATCCACATGTGTTTTCCATAAGGCCACCATGCTTCCTACATGTGCCTTGATGTCATACCTTTAATCTCCGCTGTACATGTGCACACCATGTGTACACCATGAGGAACCCATGTCCCTTGACGTTATCCCTAACCCTAACTCGTTCTCTAGACTCTTCCCGATCCTTCTAGACCCTAAGTCCTTCCAGACCGCTCTAGACTATTCCAGCCTATGTCCATGTGACTTCCAGGTCACGTGCTCTCCATCCATTGTAGACTAATAAAATACTATCTTATCTATGTCTGGCTAATCCTAACCCTAGCCAAAGTCTGTCCACACTCTTGTCTTATAACACTGAGGCCCTTTGGGCTTATTTATAAACTCTTATAGGAACACCTAATCTAATGTCAGTCTTTGCTAACTACTAGAGAACAGTTACATTTCAAATTCCCAGTAATCAGGACTTTACTCCCCAGATTGCTGAGTCTGATTTCCCTTATATGAGACTCCATGAGAATAAATATAATATCTCTCTTTTCTTACAGATTCATGATTCACTAAACTCCTTAACTTAGTCTATCCAATTTATGCAAACTGCCCTTAGATGTGATAATACAATCTCATGTGCTAATATAATGGCTGTAATAAAAGACTTTGTAGTCTCAAAGGAAATTAATACATGGCTTCAAGTCAAAACAGATTTGTCCTGCCTGACTTGTCTATTGCTGTGAATCTCTCTAAATACAAAAAGGCACTGTGTTTCTTGTATAAGGATAAAAAAGCATCTCATAGCAGCTTTTATGAAGATAAATGGTTCTTGGATTCTGGTACCTCTGCCCTCTTTACTTTGTTTAAGTCTGACTTTGTTGATATGACTCCAGATGATTATAGTTAAGTAGGGACTGCAAACTCAAAAGCACCACTATTTATGGTTGTTTCTGGCACTGTTCTGATTGAACATGAAATATATGACCCTGACAAAGGGACTACTAAGATTTCTGTATCAAAACTATGGCTAGTATATTATGTCTCTGGCATGTAGATACATCTTCTCTCTACTAGGCAAATTCCTCAGTTTGGATTGAGAGTAGAAGGCAATAAAAATGGTTCTACTTTTTGTAATAAGTCTGGTGATTCTATTCAATTGGCTACTCCTAACCTTTGGGACAACATCTAGATTATGAAAACCCACATTTACAAGTATAATGTTCCCAATTCTATAAGTCTTGCAACAAGACATCTAGACATTGAGACTTTGTATTATTGATGAGATCATATGTTATATCCTTAAAAATGTTGAAGACGTAAAGAAGATCTATTTTCCAATATAGAAATATGTCTGCCACAGTTGCATTCTTAGAAAGATGTACCAACATAGTTTTTCTAAGAACCTTGTTCACTCTAGTAAGCCTCTAGGATTGATTCACTCAGATCTCCTTGAGCTCTCTATTTTGTCTTATTCAAAGTACAAGTGGGTGATTACACTTCTTGATAACTATTCCTTCTATTACAACATTGCTTTTCTGCACAAAAAGTCTGAAGCTGCAAAAGCAATTAAGTCAATTTTCTGGATGTAGTCAAATACTACTTCCTATTCTGTGAAGAGGTTGCACACTGATAATATATAACATCAGAATCACAATCCTTTCTAAGAAAGCAAGGAATTATCCATAAGACTAGTACTTCATATGTATACTAACAAAATGATCATACTGAACAATTGAATTATATCTTGATTGAAAAGGCATAGTCAATACAACTTGAAGTATGCCTACTAGATTCCTGGTGGAAATTCGCAATGGTAGCTACAGCTCATGTATACAATTATACATCTGTTAGATATTTCAAGTGGAGAACATCTCAGGAGATCTTCTTGGGTAACAAACCCAAAAAATTATACTTTTATGTCTCTGGATATGAAGCCTATGTATTTCTCCCCAGTGTAGTTTGTCTTAACAAACTTGTACCACATTCTAAATTAATAATATTCATTGGATATGAGGACAATGGTTATCACTTTATATATTATAAACAAGGAAATATCATTTTCCACTCCACACATGTCATCTTTGATGAGGAACTTTTTCCTAAATGTATTAAATTCTATGCAAAAGAGCACAAATTGTATGATAAGTTATTAGACAAAATAAGTCCAGAGACAGAGTCATCAACATCTGATCTATTATGATCTTAAGATCTTAGATTACTTTAAGAAAAGAAACCTTGTATAAGAGTCATACAAGAAAACTCAATGGAGTTCTAAGTACAAATTTGTCTTCCTTATATATGCTAGACTAATGATCTGTGCTATACTAAATCTAGCCTGTTTTAAAGGCCATGTATACTATATATCATTGACATGTAGGATAATATTATTGCTTCAGAGCCTTCTATGATGTTCTATGTTCTATGTAATATCATGCTAAACTCTAATCCTAAGTCTGAAAATAAAAAGAAATGGAAAATAAAAATAAAATAAAAAGAAAAATTAAGTTCATTACTTTTGATTCTAATATGATCCTTCTGAAAAAGATAAACCTGCTCTAGTACCCATTCCTCCCATTCAAAACAATCCTTCTACTTATTCTTCTTTACCTTTTCTTTCTTATAAGTTTATATTTCTTCCACCTACCCCAGGATCTAAAAAGCCCACAGTAGAGATTGAAGAGGATGATGATGTTGACTCTGATGTTGAAATGCAATCACTCAGTATATTATGACTTAAGACCTTGAATAAGAACAAAAGAACTTGATAGAGTTCTAAGTATAAAATAATCTATCTTATATACTACAGACTATGGTCTGTATATATACTATAACTAATCTACTCTAAAATATATGTACTTTTATTGTGGCAACCACTTATCACAATGACAAATGATAATACCAACAGGCAAATCTCTTAGTAGGATATAATATGGGAAGTTCACAAGAGAACTTGACAAGGAGTCTCTGCTTAATTAGAGTCCTATATATACAAAGTACTCATAGTCTGTGCTACTAACTCATATTTGTCTCAAGGCCACCATGTAGTATACATGTGCCCTGATATCATCTTCTAGATCCTTCCACCATATTCTAGGCCTATGATGTCACATCATGTGACATGTCATGTGACTGCAGTGTCACATGCCTCTTCATCATTCAAAAAAAGAAAAAGAAAAAGAAATCTCTATAAAGCTAGAAAAATAAAATAAAATAAAATAAAAATTGCTAGTGTCCAAAGCATCCCATGACAACTTTCTATAGAACCAATATATTGTTGCCATATTATATGATATTGTTTGTTCCAGAACCTTCTATAATCTTTGTTATATTATATGATTGTGTGATTGTGACTGATATCACTTACCCATTATATCTTGTGACTTGTATAACAGTTACATATAACATCATATCATACTTTTATCTAAGTCTAAAATAAAGTAAAATAAAACCAATAAAATAAAATAAAGGAAAAAAAAATAAAGGCAAAAGAGAATAAAATGAAATCTAAGTCTATTATTTGTAATTCTGATACAGCTCTCAATGACCTTTATAGCCTGCTCTGTAGACACCATAAGAAGGTCCTAAACTGAGAAGATCTAAGTATCAAACTTAGATACTCTTTAGAGAAGGAAATATTTATGGAAAACAAGAACATTCTACCAATATTCTATGGAATCCTTTATTATAGCCAAGAGAGAGGTTTCCTAACCCCAACATAACTCATGATAGGTATGAAAATACTCATTAGAAATTATAAGAGATCTATTAGAATATATAATGTTTTTCTGATACTCTACTACCTAGAATAGTAAGGATAAATGGAGTTGATTACCCATATAACTCATCTGATAGTATTATTGACATAAATTGAACCCCATATAATATCCAGTGAGAAGGTAAACACCCAATCATTATTAATAATAATAGATTTAGAATGGATACTTTATCTCTTACAGATGAATCAGCTGAGCCAGCTATTACTAGCTACTTGGCATGCCTTGCAAGAAAAGGGAGAGTAGAGAAAATTTACTTTCTCTTAGTATAATATGCAACAGAGTCTTGTTCAATTCCCAAAAGCCTTGGAGATGTTACTAGATTGCTAGCTTACATTCAAAAGAGGTAGTTTAAGTATTGTCTTGAAGAGCTGAAATTGCTTAAAGACAGAAATGTCTATAAAGTTGTAGACCTCTCTAAGAAAAGAAAAGAAATTAAAAATTGCTGGGTGTTCAATGTTAAGTCTGATGGTTGTTACAGATCTTGACTTGTTGCAAAAGAATTTTCTTAGGTCAAAGGAATTGACTTTGATGAATTATTCTCTCCAGTTGTCTGTTATGAGACAGCATGCCCATTTCTAGCTGTTGCTACCCTTGAAGATTGGAACATCCATAATGTTGATGTAAAAACAGTCTATCTTTATAGTAATCTGGGTAAGAAAATATATATAGAGTAGCCTGAAGGTTTTAGACTATCTAGAAAAGAAAATAAAGTTTAGTAACTCCACAAAGCATTATACAGCCTTGAGCAAGCTGGCTTATCTTGATAGTGGACTATGACTATACTAATGTTAGCTTTAGGATTTAAGTAATACAAATTAAATGCTGGTGTATATTACTTCATTAATGAAGAGACTAGAGAGTTTGTTATAGCAATTGTTTATGACAATAATATTTGCTATATGAGTTTAAAAGATTTCCTGCTTTTCTTAGAGTTGAAGTGAAATTTTACAACAAAATAGAAATACTATGACCTTGGAGAAACCAAAAAGTTTCTTGGGATATATATAAGTCATAACTACAAGAATCAAAATATCTTTGTAGACCAATCTGAGTACTTGAATAAAGTTCTAGCATGCTTCAATGTAGCAGCAAACCCAACAAGTACTCTACTACTATTGAACTATGTGTTTAAACCTAATGATAAATAGTAAGACTCTAATTTCTGTTAAAAGTACAAGCAAATAGTTAGATCTCTGATCTATCTAATGATTGGCTCACATCTTGACATAGAACTTGCTGTAGTCAAACTTGCCCAACATATAGCAAATCTCTCAAATAAGCATTATCAAGCAGGATTGCACCTCTACAAGTATTAAATAATCTATAATGAACTTAGTAATAAGTCTGTCATAGCATACTCTGATTTAGACTGGGTACAAGATCAAGAGTCATGTAAATCTGTGACTAGTTACTTTACTCTTATAGCTTATGGAGTAACATCCTAAATGAGCTGCCAGCAAAAAACAATAGCTTTATCTTCAATCAAGACCAAATACATAGCTCTTTCTGATTGTGGCCATTAGTTTGTCTGGACAAGAAACCTTCTCAATGAGGTCAGTTTTAATGTTTCAACCCCTTATATTTATGGTAATAATCTTGGCTCACTTTTCTAGGGATCTAACTCTATATAAGAAAAGCACTTTAAACATATTGATATTCATTATCATTACATTAGAGATCTAATTGAGGATATATAAGTTAAACCATATCATATTGATGAAAAGAGAATCCTACTGATATTCTGACTAAAATAAAAACCTTGGTGAAGTCTTATTTAGTTATTTCTGTTTATTTCTTAGCTCAGAAATACTCTAAGCTCTTTTATATCTGCTTCTATAACTTAACAGCTGATATTTTAAGCAAGGGGGAGTGTTGAAAAGCATTCTGCTTAGTAATCATAATCAGTAGTCTTAATTAGGCAGTTGATGTAAAATTTTCACATAAGTTAAACTTTTACTAATACTAATCATCTTCTATTATTACTCACTCTTCCTCAGCTCTCTATTAAAGTATATACCACAGGTAAGTGGTTGCTAGCTGTCCACACTACACCATGCTGCTATGCATTCTGTTCCTTCCAACATAGGAATCTAGTTAGTATATTGAGTATAACTTGCTTTGGCTAGATTATGTCTACTATAGTTCTATAGGCCAGTATGGTGATATCACTAAATAAGTAGGGATAAAGGACCTGTAATGGTATGTTTGTCTAACAATAGGTTCTTTGCTTCATTGTAATTGATATCAATTTTAGGTTATATATAGGATTATCTACATATCTTGCCATAGGCTGCATACTATATACTTATCTTATCTCATAAGGTAATTGGTCTTTAGACATTGTATATCTTATGCTAAATTATAGATGTTCTGATACCCCAGCCTTGTTAAATTATTTTTTACAAAAAGAGAAATAAATATTGAATGTAATTTCTAAATTACATTACTACTTTACATATGTCTTTTCACAAATTTTCCTCCATTGTTTACTCGTCTACAAATAGCCTATGTACTTAGTTTTCTTATTTCTAGTCTCACTAAAAATAATTTATCTGGGGAAATCTAATAAAAATGTTTTTTCTCTAAGAGTATTCTTTCTATTGATAAAAAACCAATATATGATTCAATATAAATTTTGTATCTGTATATGCATTCAATTTGTTCCAGTTCTCCTTGGGCTTTCATTACAAAACAATGACCTAAAAGACTACAAACTGACCTTTTGTATGAGCTTACCAGTGTATACTATGCCCTTGTTAACAACTTGATTTGTTTTGGCACTCACACATAAACATATCAAAAGACATTCTATTGAATGTAATTTTATGCTGGATTATCTGAAACTTTTTGCTTGTCTTTTCTTAACTCTTATAGATATATGTAGAACATGTTTTATAGATCCAAAAGTTAGGTCAAAGAAGACTATTCAAAACCAGTTCCCAGTCCTTGGACTACACTATGAGATTTACAACTTAAATTTGTGAATTTATACCTAACTCTATAGTAATATCCAAACTTTGATATTTCAGACATTTTTCAAGTAATTTTAATGACATTATCACCATAACATCTCTAGATTCATAAGCACTATTATCTGGAATTTTTGTACTCACTTAGTAATTCATATCTAGTCTATAAACAAAGATGTATTATGGTAATTGGTAAGTCAAGTACTAATAAAAGAATACATAGATAAAATACTAATAAGCTTTTATTTTGTCTTTTGAATAATCTGCTATCTTTAATAAAAACATGCCCTAACTAGGTAGCAGCATATCTACTTACTCTCTGCACATGATTTATCTTTCACACTTCTAGCCTTTTTGGAAAGGTGGAACTACTATCTCTGGATTTGAGTTTATTTAGTATCTACAGAACTTCAAGCCAACTGATCCCTCCTCTGGTATTTCTACTTATTCTTCTACTGATCTACTTACACTTTTACCATACCTGTATTCATTATAAAGGTCTCATTCTTTATTCCTCTTGATACTATAGATATCTTAGTATATGCTGCCCCTACTCCTCAGTATGTTAGAATTATTTTTGTCAATACTACTGATATTTCTGCTTAACAGACCTGAATTTTACTTTGCTAAATCATTACTTTTTCATTGGTTATCACTCTTGTTGCTCATAGTTGTAAAAGACAAGCTTGTTTTCATTTTCCACTAGCTCAAAGCCTGCTAATAAACAGTGCATAGCCTTTGAAATAGGAGCCTATATAAAAAATGGGATTCAAATATGCATAATGCCACATGTATATGGATTTTATTGTCTGTATTCTTTCTTTTAAAGATAGTTGAGTTGTCTAGTAGCAGTATGGCACAATTGTTGCAAAAGTAGATTACCAGTCTAATTTCTCTTCTGAATCATCTTTTTTTTAAAATCAACAATTTATATAGGATACAATGGTAAACTATGGTAACTACAACATAATTACTTAAATAGGGAGAAAAAAATAAAGGAAAAGAAAGAAACAAAAGAAACAAAAGAACAGAATGTCAAAAAGAAAAGACCTCTCTTTATATGATACCTTTCTGGAAGCAAAATGCTCTAGAATTGAACTCTAAGAAAGTAAGAATATCTTTAAGCAATTTTCTCTTTGGATTCCAAAACTTCTTGTATCATGAACACTCAAAAAAAATGTACCTTCTCATCTCAATAGAATAATTATTACATGAACATGCAATAGATTCCTTCAGGAAGAACCTAAGCCTATATTCACCAATTGGTACATGATTTGTAACCAGTCTGGTAATATATATACACAACAAATTCAAAGAGCCAAAGTATTTCAGCTAGATTTTATCTTTGGCATAGGTTAGATAAACTGGTATGTTATCATCATTGTTTAAATCAAGAAAGTTTCTCTCTTTGTATTCCAATGCTTGGAAATATATTTGCCATTTGCAAACAATGGAATTACACTCTTCTTTTCTACTGAACTCTCATGACAATTTGCTTAGAAATATGGGATCAATTTTAAGATATTTTGATTCTTTGTTAACTAATAAGTGAGACAACCACTTGATACTATCTGGACAATCCCAAAAGTTAATGAAGCAGTTGGAACTCTTATCAAAGAGTTTCTTAAGGTTCTTTGATATGGCAATAGATTGTAATTGATAAGGATGAATTGATGTATTAAAGATCTATTTGGTAGCTGGAATAGTATCTGTGGTAACAATAATACAATTAACATCTTGTAAATATGTAATATAATTGATTCCACATCTAATAGCAAAGAGTTTGGAGTTTACATTGGTTATATAATGAATAGATTTAGCAATGATTTCTTAACCTCTGTGAATATGAGAGATTGAGATAGCTATGTTATTCTTAATACTTGCATCTATAATAATCACAGTGTCTTGTTTTACAAGTAACTTTTTGTAGATATTGTCTAGTCTGTCTCAATGAGTATTTCATAATTTGGAATCTTTTCAATTGACTAAAAGAAAAGAAAAATAATTAGAGAAAGTATCAACCAGATGAAAACCTGGAGAAAGTTTTTTGTATAGACTATTAAAAGAAGGAAAGATTTCATTCAGGTAATTATGAATGTCTACTATAGAACTCTTGATTTTAGATTATTACCTAGCCATGAGTTGAGACATAGCTATACAGTGAGGACTGTTATTCTTTGAATATTTTTGTCCAAGAGAAAATTGATAGTATGTTGCTTGAGAAGCAATGATATTCAAAGATGATGTCAACTACTAAGTTTGTTGAGATAGAAATGAACAGGGATAAGGCCAGCAATAGCTTTAACTCTCTATAATAGTGCTGTATGAAAGACTTTTGTAATCTAAAGAGCCACTTTTCTTTGTGTTTTCTTCAGCTCTTTGAGAGAATGGTATAACAGTGCTCCTTTGAAATACCAGAGCTGGAAGTTATATAATGCAATAGAGAGCACACATATTTTATATAATAGGTATTTATACAATAATAAGAGACCTCTTGTCAAATTCCCTAATATCTTCATGTTCTTGATAGTTAATAATACTTTATTGGTGTAATTATAGGCATAATGTCAAAATAAGAGTTTTATGCCAAAGAAAAATCCTAAGTATCACCAAATATCTTTTTGTCTCAGAACCATATCTTCTAAAGGTCTTAGTTGTAGAGGGGGAGGATTAAAGTTCTTTGTCACTCTGGAGAAATGAAAGACCTCAGATTTATCATACTTGATAACAAGTCTAAATTGTCTGAAGAGAAAGAGATGATATTGTAACTACAAAAGAGATTTACATTTGATTTTTCAAATTTTTTTTCTGAAAGATAAGAAGACCATTATCAACAAACAATAAGAAAGAAATTGGAATGGGAATAGAATTTTTTGTTCTTTTTTTCAGTGTATGAAAAATAGGAGCAATATAAAGAGCTAATAGTATAGATAAGAGAGCAGATCTCTGACCAACACCAATATCAGCTCCAAAGAAAGGGAAAGTAAAGTAATTCAAAACATATTAAGTCTGTCTATTAATTAAATAACCAGAGAAAAATCAGGATATTCTAGAATCAAAGCCTACTTTGGATAGAATTATAGAAAGTAATTGATAATTCAATGAAGGGAAAAATTACATTATGTCAAACACAAGAGTGCTTGTATAAAGGCCTTTCACCCATCCCATGCATATGAAATGAGTTAAGAAAATACTGGCATCAAATGTTGAACATTACTTGATGTCTCCCAATAGGCTTAGATGGATAAAATTCAATGTAATTGTCACAAACTTCATTTAGTTTATATCTCCACAACTAGTAGACTGATTTTCATGAACTAAGTTGTACTGGAAAGCCCCAAATGATGGCTATCTGTGCATATATGGGATATACAAAAGCAACAACAAACAATTAAGATATCAGGCCATCAGTAACTGTAAAATTTTCATTGGCTAATATCTCATGAATGGCTGGATGGATTCACATGATTAAAATTGCATTGGAAAGTGCTCATCAAACCATATCTAATAATATATTATATATCATATAGCGATCAGTATTTATAGAGATACAAGCATATCAATGTAGTGACATAATTAGTTACCTTCTAAAATTAGCCTAACATCTGCTATGATAGATAATAGCCCCTATCAGATATTATTTATCATGTGATGGAATCAGCTTGTATACAGATTATTACTATTTTGTATATATACCTTTATGTCTGAGGGTTAGATCTCAAACTTAACAACATCATTTATTATCAATTTTCATTAGTTTTCATCAATATTCATGTTTTTATCATTGACATCTGTATTGATATTAATCACCATTGTCATTATTATTAAACTTCTGAATCACTCCTAAATCTCTGAGAGTATACTCAAGGTTTAGATATTACAAATAAGTGAGTAGTTTATTTTGTGATATAATAGAGTGTACTTAAAGTGTTGTGGCAACCACTAGACACTCAAGGTCTAATGATCTCACTAATGAGTAAACCTCAAAGTAGAGATATAATGGGGGATTTCACAAGAGAACTTGACAAGGAGTCTCTGCTAAATTAGCATCCTATATATACTAAATACATCTGGTCCGTGCTACAACCTCATGTTCACCTCATTTTCTACTCAAGGCCACCATGTTGCATATATGTGCCCTGATATCATCTTCTAGATCTTTCTACTATGTTCTAGGCTTATGATGTCACATCATGTGACATGTCATGTGACTGCGATGTCACGTGCCTCTTCATCATCACTAAAAAGAAAAGAAAAGAAAAACAAAATTCCTATAAAGTCAGAAAATAAAAGAAAAAGAAAATAAAAA
>Ga0157363_1006434_pt1 | contig 11036 bp, 4 predicted proteins | sample AttsexASBM1_FD_111477 | JGI IMG/M metagenome (GOLD analysis project Ga0157363, IMG submission 111477) | Fungus gardens microbial communities from leaf cutter ant in Ribeirão Preto, State of São Paulo, Brazil - Atta sexdens ASBM1 | ecosystem: Host-associated > Fungi > Mycelium > Unclassified ...
AGAGAGAGAGAGAGAGAGAGAGAGAGAGAGGGAGAGGAGAGAATGAGGCGCAGTGAGGAGTTGCACGAAAACACGGCGGAGGACCGGCGTGTTGTTGGCGAAGAGGAAGAGGAGTCACGACGCGGCTATAAATACACGCGCCACCTGCAGCTAACGTTCACCGGCTAACGTACAGACCGGAGACCAAGAGAGAGAAAGAGTGAGATAGAGAGAGAGAGAGAAAGAGAGAGAGAGAGAGAGAGAGAGGAGCGCGTTTCGTTGCCAGACTGTAACGCGAAAGCGTGCACGGAAGTGGCTGTCGCGCGCGTATCTCAACGCTGCGACAACTAAAAGAGTTGGGTCCGCATTCGACACGCGATTCACTCTAATTTCGCTTTTTCGGATATCTCCCCGAAGTACGATACTAGTCATAAGCTGCAGAAAAATTCTGCCATTAGTGATCAAAATCTCGGAAATGGAAAAATGAAAAATGTGTGTTAATTAACGCATTTAAGTATGTTTTTTCAAAAACGTAGTAAAATCCAATTTTTTATTGCTCTAATACTTCATTAAATACTTAATTCCAACGAAACTACCGAGAATTATCATAGCGAACTGTCACTATACGGATGAAGTAGAAGCTAGAATATGAAATATCTATTATGTTTTAGTCATAATATTATTCTTTCATCCTCCGGCGAGGTTTGCACTTTCAACGTAGACTTATTTTTACGCGAAGAGAAAAAAAGAGAAAGAAAAAAAGAGAAAGAGACAGACACGTCTTGATGTAATCTGGTTGTAAGATAATAGAGTCGTTCAAGTGTAACAAAATGGAAACAAAGAGTCGACTTTGCCCTTTATTCTAATCAAATAAACGGCGATGTCTAAGAGGTTCGCAAAGATGGAGCAATCAATCAGTGACGGGCGCAGTGCCAATAAGCTCCGGAGTTTTCTATTAACAAGATTACTTCTCTCAGAATTCGGGAGTTTAAATCGCCGTGCGATTTGAATTCCGTTTTCCTGGACAGCTCAGAATAACAGAGATTAAAACGCCATCATGATTTGGCGATAATATTCGAAATATGCGTGCGCAAGAGCTCACCGGTTGTCAAAATACGATACTGGAAGCCTGGTGTTTCTATTCGGTCGGCAGCGAAAAAAGAAATGAAAAAAGATGTGATGCGCAACGGGAGAAAAAGAATCGTTGTCGATGAGACACACCTATCCTGCGCATCCCAGACACATCGTCTCTTTTAAACCCGATACCCTTGAGTGCATGTTTTAAGTAAACTAATACCTATCGGTTTTATCATGAGCGAAAGGAGGATGACCAACCCTGAGGATGGGTCGGGGAAAAAAATGGGATGTAAAGCGCCGTGTCGGATAAAATGGGCGGCCTTGCACGTAACGTAGGGGGTAGTTTACTACGAGCGTGTTAATTAAACAAAAAGCTACCCTGTATACCAAGCTAATTAGAGAGTGGCTCTCTTGCCCGCTCGCGCATTCTTCCCTTCAAAAATATTTTCCGGCATGTTTGTTCGTGCTTTCGAGCCTTTTCTTCCGTCTCCACTTTCTCTTCATCCTTCTTCTGTCACTTTTGCATATAGACCTCGCTGTTACTGCCATTTTTTCCGCTCTTTTCATCTAGCATTCTTTATCCTTTTTCTTCGCGAGACTTTATGGGCGCCAGTCTCAGTTTTCGTGTATGTCAGCGCCAGTACGATAAATGCGTGGTAAACAAATCTATAGATTGAAAACGGAGTAAAACGCGGAGAAACAGAGAGAGAGAGAGAGAGAGAGAGAGAGAAAAGAGAGTGATGTAAAGAGAGTGATGTAAAGGTAGAATTAAAAAAGAAAAAATACTGATCAACAGTTTCCAATTATGATATAAAAATACATTACAAATAGAATGAAAAAAAAAAATAGTTGACGGTATTGCAAGTAAACATAATAAAATTGCGTGTTACAAAGAGAAGTATAAAAAAGTGTTAAAAAATATATTTTGAACTCTCTCTTATAAAAGACGCAAAATATATTTTTCAATTGCAATCTGCGTTTACAGCTTGCCAAACTTTAACGTAAGAGTCATTCTTCATGGATTTATTATCGATAGCCCAAACGAGGCCTAAAAATGCGAAAGTATTAATCAAGTGATTAATATTACATTTGTCCAAATTCCCCCCGAGATCTTCGTTTTATTAAAACGCACCGTTTAAGAGACGACAAGATAAATCGCAAAAAGTCGCCTATGCTATTAATCAACGAGAGATTTCCGTTTACCGTGCCAGTTTCACGACTCGGAACCGTCGAAGCGGACGAGATATATCGGCCTAAGCGGCCCGGGGCGCCTAATTGAAAATAGGTGCTTTAACCTAAATGCGCTGTACAACGGATGCGTTTCACTCGATTTAAGTACTCGGTTTGGCGGCGGTGGCAGATTTAGGCATGGCGTGAACGGAGTAACCATGATTAGAATCCGCTAACGCGGCCGCAAACAAACACACGAAACAGCCGTTCGTCGAGCTTGCGCCTGTCGAGATGCGAGGAGGAACAGAGGAACAGAGAGAGAGAGAATCAGTTGGAGTGAAACATCTGCGATCGGATTAGTGGCGGACATTGGCAACACTTTCGGGTGATTAGGCTGATGCCACCATTGATCCTAAGTCTGCATTTACAACCAAATATCAGCTCTATATGAAGTACGCAATCCGCCCGCGCCGCTGATAATTCGCGGCTATGTGAACGGTGGGAATCACACCGTTCAGTCCTTCACCTCCGAAAATGTTCTCCTAGCACGTACAACATTGTACAAATATTTATTCGCTATGGTCGCCCATCTTGTTCTCCTAAGGGAATTTCTTCTTAGACACGCGTTAAAGGCGATGAAACTACATGCTGTTGATTCTCTGCCATGGAATTTTCTTTTCTTTCTGTATGTTGTGTTTATACTGTTGATAATAAGTCTACATACATATATGCATATACAATACTTTGTGAATACTTGGAAATACTATAATAATATACTATATAATGAGAATAAAAATGTTAATACTATCTATATGTAGATTTTTTCTTTTTGATTATTATAAAAGAACTTTCTTTTCCTGATATTATTATGTAATGAAAATATCTTGAAATATATGGATGAAACTTCTCTGAAAATTTTCTTGACATTTTTGTTTAAATTTTCAAGCAAAATTAAGATATTAGATTAAAATTTTAGATGAATTTGAATATATAAAATTTTAAGTTTCTTTTTCTTCTAAAATTTCTTTTATCTTTTTATGTTTGTGGAATCAAGAAAAGAAAATTAAGAGTTACTCATTTTAAATATCAGATTTGAAAAGGTACTTGAGAATTTTCATAAAATAATTATTTTAATAAATGTCATACTAAAACATTGAAAAGAATTTCTTTAAAACAAAATTAAATTTATCTAGAAAATTGAACAAATCTCATTTAATAATTTCAAAATTTATGTAATATTTTAATATTTGTAAAAAATATTTTTTAAGAAATTATTTCGACAAAAAGAGAGAATTCTCTAGTTTTTATAGATAGAAAAATATCCTTGGTTTTGTGGAATTCCGGGTTTTTTCAAATGATAGGTTTTTACTAAATTTGATTTTTTTTTACAAATTATAGTAAATAATAAACAGGCAAAACAAACATGGTATACTTTCCATTATGTGTACAGCATAATAGAAAAGCTTCTCTTGAGCGTTAAAGCGAAAATAAGAAGCGGTTCGATGCTCTTTGACGCTTGATATACTATATAATCGCAGATGAATCCATGGATGAATCCATTCAGAGACAAAAGAGATGGGCTGTGAGAGAGCAGGAGTGCGTAATCCCTCGGAGCTCGGAAGAAAAATAGCGACGCGACTGCGGGACGGGTAGGTGAGAAAGAACGAAGCGGAAGGATGGTACGGCACGGAGCGGAACGCTCTGTCCGCTCTGTCGCAGTGCCGTATATTCCGCCGCCGCGCCGGTGCGGTTGTACACGCGACGCCACTTTAACCCAGAGTCGTTCCAACACCCTTTGTCCCGCACCAACCCCCCGCGTCCCACTCTGTCGCTCTTTGTCGTCCGAGTAAACTATATAGACATGGACCTAGTGTATTTCGGTACAGAGGCACTAGACCTCGGTAGATGGTGTTTTCCTCCTCATATTCTCGTCCTCCTTTCGCCTTCCTAGTCCCCAGTAGAGATCGGTAAGAGAGAGAAGAAATGGACAGATGGCGAGAGAGAGGAAAAGAAAGAGAGAAAGAGAGAAATGAGAAGGAGAGACTATCTCGTCTTCTTCTTGTTCTTCATTCTCATTTGAGACTTCTCTCTCGGAGGGGGGAACGAATGATAGTGATTCCTGTGCCAAGAGCTACTCGTTCGGGCCAAGCACAACTTGGCTGAGGCACAATCGAGTGAAAGTCGCGTCGCGTCTTTCGCCAAGGGGTGGCTTCCGGAGCGCACGTGAGGTCTATCTTCTCTAGAAGGGAGAGAAAAAGAAAGAGAAAAAAATCACTTAACTCGAACGGAGTGAAAGTTGGAGGAACAGTAGAAAATAAGGACAAATTGACTGTCTCGAGATGGATGGAACGAAGAATTCACTTCGGTGCGGATTGCGCGGCACGGAGAATAGTGGTGGTGAGAGTACGGTGACTGAGTGCTGATCTTAGATTGTGGACGGGATGAGACTTACGAGGAACAGACGGTCGCTACTCAGAGCTGCATTACGAGATAAATGTTCGCGCGGTAGGTAAGTCGCGAACGAATGATAAGCCGATAAGCGACGCGATTAATCGCGGTGTGACGATTGCGATTGGAGAAACGATTGAATTGGCCATTTCGAAGAGAATGGTAATAACGTTGACGCTAATGATCGTAATTATTCGTATAATAATTCATTTATCAAAAATGAACAACTTAAACTCCTCATTTAATTAAGAGATGCTATTAATAATTTAATACTTTGATCGAAGAGGAGTAAATTAATATAATAAATGTACCGAAAGATTTAGGGTGTTAATCGAAGTATATATCTACATCTGATTATTGCGTTGATTAATATCTCGTAACGTCATGATACCGCAACAGATGTCAAAGCTCACGATAGCTAGCGATATAATCGGTGTGATGAAATCATCCACGAGATCGACCAACAGTCAAACGCGCTCGACAATCATTTACTTTAACTGATCGATCAAATCGATTTCCAACTTCGTTAACCCATCATAATGGATATATTGCGCATGCCGCAATATATGTGCATGTATAATTAGACGTAGTTTTAAATCGACATCGTTCATCGAGTGGCGATGCGGCGTAACGATCGGGCGGGCGGGCCAGTCGCTATAGGGAGCGTACTTTCATTTTGGTTCCAGAACTGTTCAATTTCCGCGGGTTGATTGAAATGAAATAATCATTATTGTTCGTACCATGATCATCTACGATACGCGGTTCCATCGCGCGCCGCAACGGCCTGGTATTTATAATGACCATTGTTTCCGAATGTATACGAATTTCCATAACTGATAATTCGATTGTCGCGGTGTAACCACGTTTACAATTTGCGCGGGAATAACATTTCCCGGATATTCCGGCGTGTTTCTGTGACTAACTGTTCGGCGAAAGAAAAAACGAGAGAAAAACGAAAAAGGGAAGAATCTCTATTGGCATGAGACGAGAGAGAAGCTTATGATTTCCTGGAACGTATGGTAAAGGGACTTTCTTCGATCGCGCGTGTTTTCACCTTGATAATCGATAACGATCGGCGAACACGCCGCTCCATCTGAAACGTAATTGCATCACCGATAACGCACAGCCGCCCCCGCGCTTTAATATTTGCTTTCCGGCGAGCGGGACGATAACCCGAAGGGGTATCCGTGAACCTGCGTGTAATGAAGGAATTTATGACGCGAATTGCTCAATGAAAATATACTGCTATCGCGGCGGTCAGATATGCCCTTTTGCTCTTCCTCTGTCTCTCGTGTATCGATATGGCCTTTTTTTCTTTCACTGCCGCGTTTTAATCGACATAAATTCTAATTACGTTGCCGCGCGATGCGTTTTCTCGAAATCCCTTGGATTCCATTTGTTGTCCGAGTTGTTACACGCTCTCGCAATATGTTGCTCGCGAATTAATTCGCCCTGCCTGACATTTTGGCATCGTTGCCGTCGTCATAACCGGGCGTTGTTTCACATGACCGATTTATTAACGGTCGACGCATGTGTTCACGGGAAGGGAACTTTCGTTTCCAAGAATATTATTTTGCGAACGACGACTATGACGACGACGACTTGTTTGTCGACTTGGGTGTCGTTCTGACAGAATTAAGCGCCGCGCATTTACGAATATGTGGCAAATACAATAAGATGGCACTCGGACACTCGAGAATCCAGAGATGTCGGCACGATGAACGACGATCCGCCCGGTTGATCGAGGTTAATCTCTCGAGTATCAACAGCTGTCTGACGTAACATAAACTTGACTTGGGAGGCAGACAGCTTCAAAGGTTTCTTCTATTATTTTAACCTTTAAGCATGTAGGTAATTTAAGGATATGCAAGTTGGTAGATGGGATGCTCAAAATAATTCCAAGAAATTTTAATTTTATAATTATAAGTGATTGATTGATAGCAAAGGGAACTTGTAAATTCGAAGACTATTTTTTCGCCGAGAAAGACTCTAAAGTGAGTTGAAACGTTCGAACATTATTATTAAGTGAAATTAGACTTATTATTGTAAATAATTTTACACTTTGTTTACTGCGCCACATTTTCAATAATCTTATTCTATTATTTTTTCTCAGTTTCGAGAGTGTCTAAGATTATTCTATCTTTTTACTTATAATCATATTTTTTACTAGTATAAGTTAAATTTTAGTTATAAGATATACATTGTAAAAATAATAAACTTTAAGATTTATAAGCTTTTCATTTTTCTTATCCTGAACAAGATCGAAAAAAACTAAATACCTAATAAAGCTCTAGGTTATCTCATTTATCTATTTAAAGATTAATGACAATTTTTTTATTCTTAATTCAAAACGTCAAAAGACTATGAAAAAAAATGTGTATACTTTTAACCGTTTATAAGCTATTTTTTTCATCCTATCTTTATGATTGCATAATATATTTTACGTAAAATCTCCCTTTGGTTCGTTCAAATGAATCTTTCTTTTTACATCGCCACAATTCTGCATTTCCATTCCGCAGTTATTGTTGTGTAGGAGAATACGTGGATAAAATTTACAAGATTCTTTTGCTCCCTTTTCCTTGCTAGTTATGGACCGCGAGAATCGGGGTCTTCATTACGCGTCTCATTCTTTGTTGCAGACCGGAAACAGTTACAAATCGCCAGAGGAATCGCCGCACACGGAGCACGGCAGACTGAGGTGAGTGAAAACAAACCGCGTGCCGTCGGGCCATTGCAACCGCGCAACAAAGCCGAAGAAATAACAAATGCAACTCCAGTGAGGTTATTACCGAGGGAAACAGGCACTTGGATAAAAATGCGAACTGGTCTCGGCGACGCGGACGGTAGATTTTACTATCACGATAATCAAAATGCCTTTAGAAAGAGTGATGCGTGCTTTTCAAATTACTAATTCCGTAATTTTCCCGGACACATATTTACAAAACGCTAGATGCATAAAAATTGATGATTAATCCGTAATTATCTCGAATCATAAATAGAAAGAGGGCAAGAATTAATGTATCGGATATAACAAATTTTCCGTATCGTTTCTCTAGGTTCAGTAATTAACCGCGAAATATATGGCAAGTATAGGACATTGCTGTTTGACGTAATTCCGAATGCAAGTGAATCGCGCCAAGAGTCCGACAGCGAAAGATAAATTTCAGAGTCCTCTTTCCTCGACCATCCAATGTACGATTTGTGACGCGTATCGTTCGTAAATTGCGCACGGAGTCAACACTAAAACTGCTGGGCGAATTCTTGCGATACTTGAGACATTGCCAGGTCGATGTCGTGCAAAATATGCTTTGCAAAAACGAAAACTAAGACATATGACGCGAGATGAGATGGTGGCCTGACGTGGCACAGATCGACTTCTAATGTGGGCCGCAGTCGCTATCGTTAATCCTGACGGTGATTACAGGATGCGATCATTCTTCCAAACGACGTTATTAAATATCAGAACGATCGCGAAACTTACGTGATTAAACGATCCATCATTTATTTAACAACGTTTAAACGGCAACCGATCGTTGGAACAGTCTGCTCTCGACGATAGTAAAATTTAATACGGAATATAGATCAGGCGACGATTTTTAAAAATCTTTTTTAAATACAATTATTAAATAACTCAAGAATAATCACAATAATATTACAAACATGAAAATATTAAATAATATGAAAATATTCAATTCCCGAAATCGAAATTTAAAATGGTGTTCCATAAAAACGGTGGATAGAAACAGTAACACCGCTTTCGTGCACGTTTTGTTAGTGTAGGTAGGAAGGATTTTACCGGACTAAGGAAATCTCATCCGCTATATCGATACCTTGTGATGGCCAGTATATTCACGTCTCGTAACTGTGATACCCATTCCTTCGGCTGTTCTAAAAATGCGGTATCCTAGTATCGTTTTGCACCACCATCCGCTGCGCCGGCTCGACATGCACGCTCGTCTACATTCGAGTCGAAATTCATTAAATTCATCAAATTCCGAAAAGTATTCTATCACGTTAAAAATGTCCTCGTACGAATTTAATGCGTTTATATCCTCCGATTTTTTCTTGATTCTAAAAAAGCGGTGTATTTTAATTTAAATCAATTTTGTCTATATTTATATGTATATACGAAGATTTTATTCTATTAATGATAAAATAGTTTTTAAAGCAATAAAATATTTGAAAGTGTTAAGGATATTACATATTAAGAATATATTATATATATTGTATCGAGAAATTTGTTAAATGATATAAGATATACAAATTTTTAAAGAACTGTCCACTATAAAATTTACCGCGGCCGAATTCGATTTATTTCGTACGAAGAGGAGAAGCATGGCAATTGCCGAATATTCATGCGTCTGGCATGCAATTTTTCCTTTTTTTTTATTATGTACCGGTCGAAAAAGTTAGCCAGCCGAATGAACAATCAGTCGGCAAGATCTAAAATCAATTGACAGCCTGTCGCACGTGCGACGCGCTTTTTTCCATCGCCATATTATGTGATGCTAGAATTGATCCAATTCGAAATCGAGCTAACACATTAAATCTGCCTCGTTCGACTGAAATGCGCATCCATCTTGCGTTACGAGCGACGGCGCTATTTCTCCGCTCGATTGCGATACTTTTAATGGAGAATCGGAGCGTTTCGTGTCGGCGGTAATGTAACTTCGACGGAAGCCGGAGCAAACGGGAACGATTATCTTTCATTACACCTGCGATTCCCAGGTACAATGTGTTCCAATTAATTGGCTTGGATGAGGGGCGCGGAGATAACGGATAACGTGCATATCAATGATGGATATATCGCACTTTTTTATGGTTACCAGTTTCCGCCAATTGATATTAGCGTCAATTTATTGATTAATAAAAGTATGGAATGAAAAAGAAACTGAAAAAAAGCAATGTTCATCGAATGGCAATAAAAAGATAAATATATCGTTATAATTTACTTTTTCTCAGATTCTATAAAATTTAAGTGTAGCGAATAAGAGAGGAAAAGAGAGATAATCGTATCTATTAATTCACTGGGAAGTAAATTATGCGGGGCATATTGATAGAATTTCGTATGACGAATGTCTCTCCATATAGGTTCAAGATAATGTCTTTCAGAATATGTGATTTATAATTTTGAATTGGATTGACATTTGACGGAGCGGCTTTTATAGATCATAGACGACGTCGTTAATGCTTGTGGCCGTAAGAGCTGAAGAATCAATATTGTTCAAGTTCGTCGTATTGAGGAGGATAGTAAAACTTTACGTTCAAATTTAAGGAGAAAGAAACCACTGTTATCAGGTACGCGATAAAATACCACAGCGGTAGTTCGCAATCGTCTATTACGTCGTCGACCAGGTGATAAATGAATGAATAGAAGAACCTTACAAGACTCTGCAATTCTTGTCTCTACCAGCTTTTCGCACGAAAACCTCTCGTCGTTCGTTTCTTCTTTTTTATACATAAATTCGATGCGATGGAGTTAATTGATCGATCGCTAACGTATTCTCTCTCAATATAGGGCGAGCTTTAAAATCTCCGATATTTGCGCAAGAATATTTCTCATGGAAACGAGCAACGGAATAAACGAGAAAAAATGTTTAATAACACTGTTCAATAACTAAATTTTGTCCAAAGTGCGATAGTATATTTCTGTAAGATTTTTTTTCGTGTTAAACATGTTGTTGGTAAAATTAACGTAGCAAGATTTTGAATATATTAAAGTGATTAAAATGAAATGGATAAAAAGTGGCGCTTTTGGCCATTTTCAACATTTTTTTACGATGAAACAAAATATTATTTCTAAATAAAGTCTAGGATGTCTAAAAATACAATTACTAAAATACAAAAGAACTTTTAAATAAATTTTAGTTTATGATTGTATGATTTATTTTCAAGTTATGACTGGTCGAATTTTAAACTTTCTGTATATATAATTAATATATATAATTAAACAAAGTTCTCAACAAAAATTATTTTTCTTTTTCTTTATATTGTACTATGAAGTGCCACAGTACAATATACACACCGAATATTTTTTCGCGCTGAACACAATTCGTTAGAATTTGCAGGATTTTTAGTAAATTGGGACGAAGTAAACAAAAAATACCTAATTTACTAAAATCCTTATGTGTTACACAAATTCTGAGAACGGCGTTCAATGCGAATAAATCTTTGGAATATATACCTACTATAACATTTTGAAGTTTATTAAACAATAATTATATAGAAATTTTAAGATTCAAACAGCCAATTTGAAAAATAAATCATGAAATAAAATTCATTTAAAAGTTCTTGAGTTTTATGAGCGGTAGACTTTATTTAGAAACAAAGTTTTATTTTACCATAAAAAAATGTTAAAAATG
>Ga0157363_1006435_pt1 | contig 11036 bp, 10 predicted proteins | sample AttsexASBM1_FD_111477 | JGI IMG/M metagenome (GOLD analysis project Ga0157363, IMG submission 111477) | Fungus gardens microbial communities from leaf cutter ant in Ribeirão Preto, State of São Paulo, Brazil - Atta sexdens ASBM1 | ecosystem: Host-associated > Fungi > Mycelium > Unclassified ...
ATACCTCTACCAAACTCAGTCTTTCATGGCAAAGTTCTTCTATTCAACTTCTTTCAGTATTTCACTACTAAAATCTCCATTCAGACTATATACTGAAAACTCCAAGCATCTCCTATAAGACTAGTAGTTACATTGCAACTTACTAGTCTGATAATCAACAAAGATAATTCTATTGAACTCAATTTCCAGTATTCAATGGCAACACACCAACATTAGTACTCACTTTCTTCTTAGGTTTTATCTATTTATCAGAAGTTGCAACTATACAATAGACAGATGGTACAGCATATAAGCTGAAGTCAATGTTGTTCTAACAAGTCTGTATTACCAAGCTTAACATATAAAGTTTCTATACTTTACATATCTCTAAGCCAACCCTATGGGCTTTTACTTTCTAGTATAAACCATACTTAATATTATTTTGGAATATTGTATATTCTTCTATGTGATACATGATCATGTGACTGTAACTGTGATATGTAACAGTTTGTAATATTATACTAATATTTAATTCTAAGTTCAAAAATAAGAAAATTAAAATATAAAATAAAATAAAAATAAATAGATTCTACTATCTTTGACTTTAACATTCTATTTATAAGAAGATTATACTAGATCTTATTATTATAAATAAAAAAGAAAAGTGAAAAGTGAAAAGAGTTTGGAATAGTTACTAGTATCATAGATAGTATTAGTATTTTATTAAGTAGAAGAGTTTTGGGCTAAAAACTAATTCTTGGAAAGATATATTTGACATTTTGAACAAATCAAGTTCTGATCAATCTCTCTTGCTTTGAGTCATAGTAATCTCAAAAAAGAGATGCATATAAAAGAATCTAACTTTTCAGATTCTTTTTTCTATTCCTTTATTACCAAATCTTACAAGTTTTTTTATAGATTCTTTTATCTCAAGATATCACCAGATTCTACTACAAGACCTATGTTATAATGTATGTAAGGACTAAACTTTTTTTTTCTTTTATTCATTTTTCTTGATTTTATATTTCTTTTCTTTTAAATTTCTTTTTCTTTCTATTGATGATAAAGAGACATATAACTGCAGTCACATGAATTGTCACATGATGTGAGATCATAAGTCTAGAGTAGACTAGATGGATAATATCAAGAAGTATGTTAACTGCATAACTACCTCATAGTATACACATGGTGTACTCATAGACAATATATGGACATTAGAACAGGAATAATTATTTGTAGCACAAACCATGTACAACTTATATAAATAGGGTAGCAATCCAGCAGAGACTTCTTGTCGAGTTCTCTTGTAATTCCCACATTGATAGCCTACTGAGAGCTTTACTTGTTTATATTACTATTGAACTTTGTATTTAGTGGTTGCTGTCAAGATTGCAGAAAGTAAACTTAGTTTCTTTTTATTTTCTTTCTTATTTTTTTATTTTATTTTCAATTTTTCTATTTTTAGAACTTAAGGTTAGGGTTAGTGGCAACATCACTCAGTCACACATCAGTCACAGTGACAGTGATGGTCACAAGTCATAAAACACATAGAAGAATGTAAAAGATTCTGAAAAAGATGATACTATGCAGCATGTGCAACACATGGCTATTTAGGGTAGGTTAGAAGTAACTAGCACAGACTATGTGAATTTAGTATATAAGATAGACTATCTTGTGCAGAGTTCTCTATTGAGTTCTCTTGTGTTAACTCTAATACAAGGTTTACTTTCTTAACCAATTCTAAGGTTTTGAATTTGTAACAGTTGCCACAATAATCTACAGATTTTTACCACTAGCTACTAGATCCTATACTTATATGTTGTCTTTCTAGAAAACCACTAAGATTGTTACTAGTTACTTCCTGTTAATATTAAGTATACTTTATCTTTTTGAATAATATTCCAAATACTTCTATCTAGGTTTCTGACTATCTGTATGCTATTATTCTGATAGTTAGTATTGTTTTACTAGATTACAATGCACAGTAGAGTAATTAAAATAGTAGTTACCTTTGAAAAACCTTATTCTATTCTCTTAGATTTTTCTAAAGATAGTTTGTATTTGATTAGTAGGCTTTGTAATATATACTTAGATTTTTCTGAAAATTATAAACTCTATAAAACCCTACAAACTTCACTTAATTGCTCTAATATATATTTCTTTTATTTTTTTCATCTCCTTTCTTGCTACTCTTTATATAATCTGAATATCTATAAAGTCAAAATATATCTTATTACTAGACTTAAAAATCAGAGTAGTAGTTTATCATTAGTTGTAGTAAAGCTTCATATTCTTGTGGATAGCCAACTTTGCTTCTTCTAGTACAAACTTTATTCATATTATAAGCTTCACAATACCTTCCACTTTCTACTTTTATTAATATAGCTCAAAACCTATCTTAGAGAGGCAATCTATATTTAAAAGAAACAAATATTGCTAAGTAAAAGTATGAACATGATTGTTATCAGAGAGATCTATTATATTTCTTGATAAAGAATACTGGTATAGCTATAAGAGATTATAAAGGTTGTATATGTCCAGTGTTGAAGTCTTTTACAATAAATGAGTACAACTTAGATTACTTTGTAGAGAATAAAAAGTATATCTTTAACAACTTAGGCTCTACACTAGAAATCAGTTTGATAACATAATCTTATTTGTAGTAATCTAGGAGAATATTAAAATCTTTCTTAGTAAAAACAGATTAAAACTATTCTATATACAGAAAAAAAACTGAGATACTGTCTAAAGCATAATTTCTATAGAAGGCTTCTGAGAGGCACTAAAAAAGTAGCTATTATATAGAGTTCTAAGATAGAAGATTCAGAGAGTAGCTAGATTATGTAATAACAATAATCTAGCTTTTTCTCATACTATATAGAGATTTGCAAAGTATTTTCCACATTCTTAGAATCTTTTACTAAACTAGATAAAAGACTAGACAAATATATCTTCAAAGTAATATCTGATGTTTCTCAGTCTTTTAGATATCTTGACAATCTGAACAGCATATAGGGTATCTTATTATTACAATCACTCTTTTCTGCTAGTTGATCTTATAATTATATATCTTTAGCTAAGTAAAGCTAAGAATGAGGTTTTGTTTATTTAAACTGAAGATGGTAAGCAAGGCCTACTTAGAGTATGACCAATACTATAGTACTACATTCAAAAACTCAGATATCTAGCTGTCTTTATTAGAAGTACTATCAATATTGTAAATAAGTATGGATTACAAGAGCTTACAAGTGTTTTTCTACAAAACTATAGTTGATAAAGATTCCAGTAGCATTAGAGTTAACCAATACATATATAGAGACAAATTTAGCAGTATTGGTAGTTTTCAAAAAGATAAGAATATGTAGAAAAGTCTTGTAAGTATTAAGAGTATTAATAACTGAATGCAAGGAAAGTCTTTTTTTTCACTTGAGATGCTTAGTAAGAGCTATAAGACCTATAGAGATGAAAGAACAGGTATGTTAGAAAAGTTACTATTATCTTCTATATATTCTTCTATTTTAAGTATAGTGAACTTATTTATCAGCAGCTAGAATACACAACTCACTAGTTGCTCTATGCAAAATCCTATTCCTCTCTATTACTATAAGCATTGCTTAGTATATAATTGCTATATGTCTAGTCTTGTAAAGTACTATTTGACTATGTAGTTTGAATCTTCATATTAGTAGGAATCTCTGGTTAGTACAAAGCAGGGTTTTTGAGTGGTGTTAATGTTCATTGAAACAGTAAAAGAAAGTACCAGTAGTAGTAGTTGGCATATAAATGCTAATGGAACAGAGGATGGCCATCGAAAAATGAGATATTTCAGTTAACCCAACATGTAATTTCTACAGCTTTCTTTAATTTCTAATCTTATAAAGTTTTTCCTTTGTCTGACAGACTTGATCTATTTACTATATAGTATTAAACTAGACTAGAAGATTAGTATTTTCTAATCTTACAACTAGCAGGATTGTAATCTGGTTCTAAATTACTGTCTAAAGGTTATAGTAGAATTTGACAACTATAGTTTGTGAGTCTGTATAAATAGCTTCTAAGATCAGAGTTTGAAACTTATTTAAGCACTCTTCTACTATATAATTTCTCTAATAATAGGCTGTCTATTCTAGTTTTTTGACAGCTTCTGCAGTAATATTAATAAGAAAGAAGTGTTTCTAGAAAAGTTACCTAAACTCAGGCCAAATTTTGATAGAAAAAGTATTAGTAGTCAATTCTTTGTAAAAGATGCTTTTTGACCATTTCAAAGTATAACTGCTTTTAAAAAAGAAAAGAGCTCAGAAAACCTTGTCTTAGTTATAGATAGATTAGTCTATAGATAACTGAATGTATAAAGAATAGAAACTCAAGAAAGCTTGTCCTATTTATTGATTACTATTAAAGTCCAAAAAAGAGAGAGTATGAGATTAAGAATAGTAAGGGTATTTCTAGGTATAGAAATATTATTTAAAAAAAGAAATCTTATTATAAAAAGAAAAAGTATACTTTTAGATATAGAGATAGAGTTAAATACTAAAGTGTATAGGTCTTAGAGTTAACTTATAAGACTAGTGAAGATGTTATTAGTATTATGCTCCAATGTTAAAGTTAAAAATAGTGGACTTTAATCATTTTCAATTTATTTCTTATTTTTCTTTTATTTTTATTTTATTTTATTTTGGAACTTAGAACTAGGGGTTAGCATGACATTACATATCACAATCACAGTTACATGATCATGTAATATGATGAAAGACATAGAAGAATCTAGAACAAATAGCATAACAACAGTATAGTGATCTTATAGCAAACATATATACTTTAGAATAGAATAGTGTAGTGTGTACACAGACTACAATCTGTAGTATATAAAGTAGATTAGTACTTGGAATCCTATCAAGTTCTCCTGTATTAATCCTAATACAAGATTCTTCTTATTGACTCACTTTAAAGTCTTTGAGTTATAACATTAGAACTTGATTCCTTTTTCAGAAACTGCTCAACACAGAGCTCTTTCTAAAATCTCTCACTCTTTCATCATCCTTGACTGAGAGATAGAATAAGTTCTTTAGTCAAGAAGATATAGCTAGACTCTAGATTCAAGAAGTATACAAGTCAAATAGGAGAAGTTTGACTGTTTGCTTGTACCAAAGCCCACTAATACACTCCAGACATATCATATTTTGTGAATATGTTCAATATATTTTTCTTATATCAGCTCTGTGCTGTTAGTCTCTTTGTGACTAGTACATGTAAGAGAATAACAAGTATATTTAAGTTGTCTAGAGTAGAATAGTTTTTTTAGATCAAAATCATTTACCTTTTCCTTAAAATAGTAGTCAGTAGCTTAAGTAGTCAGTAGAAAGTGCAAGGTGGGATAGAAAGAGGGCCTACTAGTACTTACTGAGATTACTTCAAGTTTATAATACAAATCTGAATGTGAGACCAGCATCAGCTCCTTTCTATTATTACTTTACATGTTTTTGCCATTAATACGACTATTATCCATTAACTCTCTCCTATACTACAACAACATCATGAGTCAACACAATCTTCACCAAATTATTAGATGGTAGTAAAAGTAGTTGGCAGTGATGCAGGCACAAATTCAGGTTCTATTAGCAACAAGAGAAGAAGAAGAAGCAACAGAAGAGTCTAATACAGGGTTCAATATAGAGGTGGCCAAGCCACTAGTATTTAGTAAAGAAGCAGAGAAGATGGAATAATTTATTACAGTATACAGATTATATTTGAGGATGAAAATGAGAGAAGCAGCAGTAGAGAAACAAATACAATGAATACTATCATATGTATAGGGAGAATTGGCAGATGTATAGAAGGAAAACTTGTGAGAATATTTGAAAACAGGAAAAGGAAAATTCAAGTCAACAAGAGAATTTTTATTAAGATTAAGAAAGAAGTTTGAAAGAGAAAACAAAGAGTTGGTTAAAGTGGCAGAACTCAGAAGAATAGAACAGGGAGGAAAGATGATAGAAGAATTTGTATAGGAATTTCAAAAAACAGTTAGAGGCAGTAATTATGAGGAGAAGACATTAATAGAAGAATTCAAAAGAGGAATAAATAGGATGATTAGAAGAAAGTTGATGGAGGCAGAAAGGCCTCCAACTAGCATAGAGCAGTAGTATAAACATACTACTAACATAGACAGACATTAGAGAGAAAGCAAGAGGAAGAAGGAAAGATTGGGAGATAAAAGAGAGAATGGAAATCAAGAATAGAGGTTAGGAGAAATAAAAAATAATCAAGGAGAACTCCAACCAAGAATATATCTACTCTAGGTGTGGCTTAGAAGATAGGAGATGCACTGGATACTAGTTAGTCCCACTCCAATGAAAGAAGTAGAAAGAACAAATACAGTGGTAGTCTGGAACCATTAGCAGAGACAAGAAGAAGGAATGAAGAGGTATCTCTATGTGATAAATATAGATAGGGAAATAAACTATTATAGCTGTGGAGAATTTGGCCATCTTACACAAAATTGTAGAAGATGGGAAATTATAGGCTAAAGAAAGAGAATAGAATATGTGAACAATTAGAATACAACAAACAATTTAAATGGGGAGGAGAACCTAATAGTCCTCAATTATGTTCTAACAGTAATAAATTTGCAATGCTTAGTAAAGTAGTAGATAATATATCTAGTTGCAATCTAGATAATGAAGATATGTTAAGAGAGGTTACTATGAAGATATGATTAGAGAGAATTGATATACAAGAAGGGATAACAGTAAATGTGTTATTGGATGGTGAGGCAACAGGATTAGTTATGAGTTTGAAGTTTTCTAGGAAGCAAGTGTTTAACTTAAAAAAGATAAAAGAATCTATATATGTAAGGAATGTGGATAGGTCTTTTAACAAAGAAAAACCTATTGAACATACAGTGGAGGTAAATATTTACTATCAGAGGCATAGAAAAAGAACAGAGATTGATGTGATCAGAGATTAGAAATAGAGCATGATTTTAGAAATACTATGGCTTGCATACTATAATCTAGAGATTGACTGGAAAACAGGAGAGGTAAAAATGACAAGGTGTCTAGAGAAGTGTAGGAAACAGTAGAGGCTTAAGCAGAGAAAGTCAGAATGGCAGAAACAAAAAGAGGAAAAGAAAAAAAAACAAGAAGAAGAAAAGAAACAAGAAGAAAAGAAGCAAAAGAGGAAAGAAAGAAAAAAACTAAAAAAGAAAAGAATAATGGAAGTAAAAAAGATAGCAGAGGAATAGAAGATCTGAGATGAAGAAGAGAAAGCAGCAAAGTCAGGAGAGAAAGCAAAAAAACTGGTACCAGAGTAATTTCACAAGTAGATCTATGTTTTTGAAAAAACAGAGTGAAAGGATGCTAGTAAAGAAAGTGTGGGATCATACAATAGAGACAAAAGAGGGATTTGTGCCAAGAAAGGGGAAGATATATCCATTGTTAAGGGGAAAGTGAGAAAAAGTGTACAAATTCATTTAAAAATAATTAAGGAAGGGATATATCAGACCATCTCAAATAGCACCAGTGTTTTTTGTAGTAGAAAGAAGTGCATGGTCCAGGACTATAGGTATTTAAATGAGTAGACCATTAAAAACAATTATTCTTTGTCTCTTATTTCAGACATTGTAGAGAATATAGGTATAAAGAGGGTATTTACAAAGTCAGATCTAAGGTAGGGATATAATAATGTATAAATAAAGAAGGGGGATAAGTAGAAGGTTGTTGTAGCAACTACTAATCACAAAGACTAATAATAACACAAGAAGTAAATCTCTTAATAAGATATTATTGTGAGAGTCACAAAAAAACTCAACAAGAAGTTTTTGCTGAGTTGCTGTCCTATTTATATAAGTTACAGATGGTCTGTGCTAATACTATTTGACCTTGCCCTAAAGTTCATATGTTATCCATATCTCATCCTTATATTTACCATAAGGATACTATGCTATATACATATACCCTGACATTATCCTTCTAGCCTACTCTTGCTAAGTCTAGGCTTATGATCTCACATCATGTGACATGACATGTGACTGAAGTCACATGCCTCTTCATCATCCAAATAAAGGAAAAAGAAAAGAAATATTAAATCAAGAAAAATAGATAAAAGAAAAAGAAAAATGTTAATATCTAAGCACACCATAACAAAGGTGGCATTCATGACTCTAAAAGAATTATTTGAACTAATGGTTATGTTCTTTGGACTAACCAATTCTTTAGTAACATACTGAACAATGATGAATGAGATTCTATAGAACTTAATTAATACTATAAAAGTGGCAAACTTCATTGATGACATAATTGTGAGGACAGAAAAAAAGGAGGAACATAACAAAGTAATAGAGAAAGTAGTGAGAAGATTGGCTGAAAATAACCTATATATAAAACTAGAAAAGTATAAGTAAAGAGAGTACTAAATTAGCCAACTTCAAAAGAAGTTAAGGATATACAAAAGTTCTTAGAACTAGCCAACTATTATTGGCAGTTTATGAAGGATTTTGTAGCAATAGCTAGGCCTTTACACAATATGGAGAAGAAGAATCATAAGTGGAAATAAATAAAAGGATAGAAGAAGGCATTTTAGAAGTTAAAAGAGAGGTTTACAAAAGAACTGGTACTAGCAGTACTAGATTTAAATAAAAAAATGAGAATGAAAGTAAATGTGTCAAACTATGCTATAGGAGAAGTGTTATTTATAGAATCTAAGTATAGAAGATAAAAACTGGTGGTATTTCTTTCAAAATCTCTAAATAAGATTAAAATAAACTATGAGATTCACAATAAGTAGATATTGACAGTAATAAGAGAGTTGGAAAACTAGAAACACTTATTAGAAGGCACTAAGTTTAAGTTTGAGGTCTGGACAAACCATAAAAACTTAAAATATTTCATAAAGACATAGAAGCTAAATAGAAGATAAGATAGTAGTATGAATAAAAAAAGCAATAATCTAAAAGTAAATTAGTTCAAAAAGAATTCATTTTAAGAATATACAGATAAACTAAGTAAAATGCTGGACTAGAAAATAGGTATAGAAAAATATAATGAAAATCAAACTTTAATTAAGGAACAGTAGATGCATAGTTTAGACAATGTAGTAATAAAAGAACCTAAAGTAAATATATTAGAAAAAATAAAATTAGCTAAGAGTAAGAATAAAGGAGTAGTTAAAGTAATAGAAAAGATGAAGAAAATTGGAGTCAAAGTGTTAAGGGAAGATGAATGGCAAATAGAAGGGAACTTAGTACTAAAAGAGGAAAAAAAAAATATGTACCAAAGGATAAGAAGTTAAGAGCAGAAATAATCTGGTTGCATTATAATGTATGAGTAGCAGAACATAGAGGAAGATGGAAGATAACAGAGTTGGTGATGAGGAATTCTTGATGGCTAGAAGTAACAAGAGATGTGGGACAATATGTGGAAGAATATAATATGTGTCAATAGATGAAGAATAGAACAGAGGCACTAGTGGAGAAGCTAAAGCTGAGCAAAATACTGAAAAAGCTATAAATATACTTAACAGTAGACTTGATTACTAAGTTACTGTTAGTAGCTGGAAAGAATACAATCTTGGTAGTCTATAATAGGTTGTTCAAGATAACATATTTTGTGACAACAATTGAAGAAACATTAGTAGAGGAATTAGCAAGGTTATTCAGAGATAATATATGGAATGTAAATTATATGGGCTACTAGAAAGTATGGTATCAGATAGAGAACCACAGTTTGCAGCAGAGTTGACTAAGGAGTTGAATAGAATGTTGGAAATTGAGACAAAGTTGTTGACATCATTCCATCCTCAAACAGATGGTCAGACAAAGATAATGAATCAAGAACTAGAACAATACTTAAGGTTCTTTATTGATTATAAACAAAAGGATTGGCCAGAATAGTTGGCATCAATAGAGTATGTAGTTAATAACAAAGTACATTCAACAACAAGAATATTCCTATTTATGGTAAACTATGGTAGAGAGTTGAGAATAGAAGTGAATATTAGAAAAAAAGAAAAGATGAAGAAAGTAATGGAGTTTGTGGAAAGAATGAAAAGAGTCTAGGAGAAAGCAGGAGTGGTCTTGAGAAATACATAGGAAGGAATGAAGTAACAAACAGATAGAAAGAGGAAAGAAACTGAAGAATGAAAGAAAAAAGATAGAATAATGTTGAGTATAAAGAATCTGATGTTCAAAGAGACTTAGGGTTAGATGTTAGCATAATGTTATATGTCACAATTACAGTCACATGATTATATAACATGAAGAAAGACATAGAAAAATCTAGAACAAATAACATTATACAACATGGCAATAGTATGGCAAACATATATACTTTAGAGTAGAATAAGGTAGTATGTACATAGACCACAATCTGTGGAATATAAGATAGATTAGTTTGTACTTGAAATTCTATCAAGTTCTCTTGTATTAACCTTAATACAAGATTCTTCTTATTGACTCATTCTAAAGTCTTTGAGTTGTAACATCTAAGAAATGCTAACACTTGGCTACTTCTTTAAGATAGTATTAGAAAAGCTCTAAAGCTTTGCTAGTACTAATAGAGGTTATGAGATAGTTACTAAAGACAGGCATCAGACAAGAAGTAAGAAATAGTAAGAGAAATCAAGATATGAAAATAGGCAATTCTAAACTACTAGACTAATTAATGTTTGAGATCCAAAAGAGAGATTCTATTCTACTGTTAGAGCAACTAGTGAAGTTTGTAGGGTTTTGTAAAGTTTACAATCTTCAGAAAGTTCTAAGTATATTAACTAACAAGTATAAGTAATGTTCATTTCCAAAAATTTTTAAAAGAGAAAAATAAGGACTTATATTAGGCTTAGCTTATACCAGAAGACAAAAGTTCATATAATTGGCTTAGAGTTGTAATGAGTATAGAAATCCTGTATAAAGTGCATGATAATATGAGCTTATCAGAATGACCTTAGCTTTAGCTTATATACTATACTGTTTGTCTGCTATATAGTTGCAACTTTAGAAGTGAAGCAGAATCTAAGAAGAGTAAGTACTAATAGTAGAATATTGTCAGAAGTATAGTATGAAGTAC
>Ga0157363_1006436_pt1 | contig 11034 bp, 5 predicted proteins | sample AttsexASBM1_FD_111477 | JGI IMG/M metagenome (GOLD analysis project Ga0157363, IMG submission 111477) | Fungus gardens microbial communities from leaf cutter ant in Ribeirão Preto, State of São Paulo, Brazil - Atta sexdens ASBM1 | ecosystem: Host-associated > Fungi > Mycelium > Unclassified ...
ATCATATGGCATTTTAGAAGGCCAAATGTTAACTCTTTAAAACCACAAAAAGGCGGGAAGATATATAAAATTTAAATTGTTATTTCGGTTGTATCAAACCTAAGCTCAGAACTTTTTTGTACATCTAATATATATATATACATACAGGGTGTCTGGAAATAATCGTCAAATATTTCATGGGCAAATAGAGCGGACTAAACTGAGTCGAAAAGTCCTCTACCATTTTATAAATTTCCCCAATAATTAATGAAATATTAATCCTTAAAAATAGCCGAATACTACTGCGAAGTATACGCCTACCGATCGCTTGGCGCGCCGTGGGGAGAGAGGATAATCTGGCAAGCACACCGTCTGAACTATGGAGGCTTGCGCGGCGTGGGGCGCTTGCTAGCCAATCCCTAACTCCCAAGGCTCGCGCGCCAAGCGATCGGTAGGCATATACATTTCGTAGTAGGCCGGGCGAGCGCGCGTTCGGTTATCTTTAAGGATTAATATCTCATTAACTATTGGGAAAATTTACAAAATGGTAGAGGACTTTTCGACTCAGTTTAGTCCGCTCTACCTGCCCATGAAATATTTGGCGATTATTTCCAGACATCCTGTATATATATATATATATGTATATATATATATATATATATATATATGAGTTATTATTATATACTTGACTATATGAAAATAGCTAAATTTGTCCAACCCACTGCCAAATGCAAGCAGAATAGGATCGCCCAGCGGTGAAGCGCGCGTTCGTCGTCACTAGGCATGTTGTTTATAAGCGGCAATTGCCATCGTTAGAGATTATGTGTCTAGCGACGGCGAACGCGCGCCTCATCGCATTGGGTGGGTCTATCCTGTCGCGCGCATTTGACGGTGGGCTAGGCAAATTTAGCTATTTTCAGAAGTTAATAACTCGTTAACCATTAACCCGATTGTAAAATAGTAGAGGACTTTTCTTCTCAGTTTAGTCCATTCTACTCCTATGCAAAAGATTTATCACTAATTTCCAAACACTCTACACACACACACACACACACACACACACACAACACACACAGTCATAAAATATATTTAAAATTATTATATATACAAATTTTACTTAAAACATTTTTTCATATATTTTATTGTTTCAATTATAATTACTTACGCATATGAACACGGATAGAATATACAGATGGCATCAATGGTCCCTGTCCCGAGCAGGTAGAGCGGACTAAACTGAGTCGAAAAGTCCTCTACCATTTTGCAATGCTCGCAATAATTAACGAGATATTAACGTTTAAAAATAGTTGAATATGCGCACCCGATCTACTATTGCCGAAGGTAGGGCTCACCGAGCGCACGACACGCGAGCCGCGAGGAGCGGGGACGGCCTAGCAGGCGCGCACGCCAGCGAGCTTAGTGGCTCGCGGCGGTGAGCGGGCCGTTTGCTTCATTTCCCGCGCGCCAAGCTATCGATGGCGAATATTCGGCGCTTTACAAATAATATCTCGATTGGGGAAATGATCAAGGACTGTTGGAAAAAAACTTAGTTTAGTTCGTTCTGAAGCGTGCACATACAAAAAAATATTACGTAAATATTACTTGTTTCAAGTAAATAATAAGAGTATTTTTAAAATTATATTATCAAGAAAATAATATTTGTAATGATATAATTATTACTCAAAAGAAGAAGAATAAAAATTGTGTTCTCTCTCTTAGCACTAGAATGATATTTTTCTGTATTTCTCTACAATCCCGCTCATGGAAGTTCAGATACTTGCATAAATTTTATCGAATGATCATTTAAAAAATTTAAACTTTAAAAATAGCAATTTAGACTTTATAAAAAAGCAAATTACTTTGAAATATATTTTGAATCACTTGTATGTAATACATATTAACAATTGCAAAAGCTTTATAAATTAGTTTTAATTTTGTATGTCAAAAAGTATTGTCTTTCGTACAACATTGATTATAATTAATAAATTTCAAAAATTCGATCAGATAACACAAATATGGGCTCATGATATGATATGTTGCCCCATAAATGAGGGATAGACTAGCAAAAGCTTTATAAACCATTTTTAATTGAATTTTGGTACATAAAATTAAAAATAATTTATAAAACTTTTGCAATTGCTATGTACAAGTGATCTAAAATATATTTCAAAAATGATACAATTGCTGTTTCATGTTTTAATTTTTTACATGATCATTCGATGAAATTTATACGGATGTCCGAATTTCCATGAGCGGTAGTGTAGAAAAATGCAGAAAAATATTAAAATGATAGAGAACTCAACTCAGTTTAGTCCGCTCTATCTGCTCGGCACGGGTGGGCCATATATTGATGCCACCTTGTGGGCATAAGGAAGTATTTCTAATGATTTCTCAAAAATGATATATTATAATATAACTTTATTATACATAGTATAATATGGAATTTGGAAAAAAATAATTTTAATTTGATAAAAAAAATTTGAAAAATTTGAAAAAAACTGTGGGTGATGGGAATATATTGTTAAATAAAAAAAAATTTTTTTAAATTTTTTTTCTTCACAACTCTAAAATACACTTGAAACCGTACAACTTTTGTTCAAAAAATTTGTTTCCATCTTTTATATTTCCGACGATATTCAATTCGAAAGAAAATTACTGTTTTTTTTTTTCCAGTAGGATGTTTCCTCCTAAACATTAATATACGTATAAAAAAATATGTGTTTCTTAGATTTTTATGTTTAACAACATATTTTATGAAGAATCAAATTGATGCCGGACAGTTGTGAAGCTGTTGTAAGTCCAAGAATGAAAAATTTTTTAAGAATTCCAATAATTCTGATTAGAATTCTGGACAATTCTCGACGTTTTCTTGAAAAGGATCAGGTCACAAAGATTGGACCAACGGTTTTGCAAGATACACTTGAACTCATTGAAAATTTTCTAACATACAAAGATTATGCTCTGCTCTTTATCGATTTTTATTAAACTTGCAGCGATGTTAGAAGAGCCTACCAAGTGAATATCTATAAAGCCTTTCCTGCTAATGGGAGCAGAGTAATGAGTATTTAAAAATATATCAAAAATCTGGAAAGAATTCAATATCTCAGAAAATATGTATTTTTGAAAAAAATGTCTTAGGCAAAAGTGATAGGATTTAATAAGATGTTTTTAATGGTTTTATGGACCTTGGGCATTGTCAACCTTAACTTGACTTTGACTTTTCGAGATATTAGACTATTTCCAAATTTTTGATATATTTTTAAATGCTCATTACTCGGCTTCTAAAGTTCATTAGCGGGAATGGCTTTACAGATGTTCACTTGATAGACTCCTCTAACATGGTTGCAATTTTGATCAAAATCGGTAAAGAGCAGAGCATAACTTCTCTATGTTAGAAAATTTTCAATGATGAAGTTCAAGTGTATCTTGCAAAACCGTTGGTTCAATGCTTTGTGACCTGATCCTTTTCAAGAAAACGTCGAGAATTGTCCAGAACTCTAATCAGAATTATTGGAACTCTTAAAAAATTTTTCGTTGTTGAACTTACAACAGCTTCACAACTCTCCGGCATCAATTTGATTCTTTATAAAATATGTTGTTAAACATAAAAATCTAAGAAACACATATTTTTTTATACATATATTAATGTTTGGTGAAGACCAGAGCGTAGCCTCTCATTGTAAATTCGACATCGAAAAATTTTTTAAGAGTTCCAGATTGGAGAGTTCTGATTGGAGTTCTGGACAGTTTTCGATGAGTTCTGTCGAAAAGTTATAAAGCGATTGACTGGTTACATAATGGGATACGTGCTTTTGTAACCAATTTTAAAAATTTTGTTTCAAGTGGATATCTGTTTTATTTTTGGGTCTATGTTGATTTTAATTGCTGAGATCTCTTTAAAATAACAACTGACATATTATAGAATTATTGTATAAAAATTTTTTTAATTCTTTTTTTTTATTAATTTTGTTATAGGTTAAAATTGTTTTGTTATGTATCAGGGACTCGAGATATTAACAAAATAAAGTTATTAAGTTGCTCAAAACTATTCGATCTCGAATTTCTGTTTTTTCTATTTAAAAAGTTAGCACAAGAGATGGGCAATTCGGATTGATCTTTTGAAGAAAGTTTATAAAAATATGTATATATTTTTTTGATTGGATGCATTCAATGCGCATTGATGCATATTAAAGCCATCGTACACAAATTAACATAAAGATATGTTTATAAATAAAACATAAAAATGGAATAAATCGTGAAATATTCAATACACTTTATTATGCTGTGAGGTAAAATATGTATTTTAATTGAAAATATTTGCACTTCACTTTTAAATTGAATCAATGTACGATTTTATACGTTTAATATGCACTAGTACACATTAATGCGTCCAATCGAATTTGCTATTAAACTCTAAAGACCTAAACGAGTTTGTTTTGCTTTATTTTATACAAATCCTGAATTTCAAGGCAAAAATGAATGCTTATTTGCTAACTTTATATATATATATATATATATATATATATATATATATATATATATATGTGATTGTGCCAGTGCTTTTGTGTGATGTGATAGCAACGTGAATTTTATTGAGTTAAGGCCCGATTACACTGTTACTTTGATTCTAAGCAAAGTAGTAGATTCTAAGCAAAAGTTTAAAACTCTCTCTATCTTTTCCTCTCTTTCGACTTTAAAGAGAGAAAGAGTTTTAAATTTTTGCTTAAATTTGGTGCAGTCGGGCTTAAGTTAGGTTAAAAAATCGATTTTTTAAAAATGGATTTTTGATTTTTCCGTGAATCGATCTACACGATTACGATTTAGATCGATTTAAAAATTGATTTTTTGAGTGGAATCACTCATTTCTAGTTAGCATTCCATTTTTTAAAAATTATTTAAAAATTGTTATTAAGCGAAACTCTTGATATAAGTAGAGAATTGTTTGTCTCATTAAAAAGAACTGGGAACTCCTCTTTAGTCAGAATCTATCGTATCTGAAAATTAATTTTTCAAAAATTTTTCTTCTTTTATTCTTTTTTTATGCATCAGGAATCTTATCTTTAGATATTCACAAAATGAAGTTATTAAGCCATTCGAACTCGAATTTCGATAAGAAGTTAGCACTCTATTTAAAAAAAATTATTTAATAATTATTATTAAGCGAAACTCTTGTTATAAATTCTTGTTATAACTGTAAAACTCTTTGTCTCGTCGAAAGGAATCTTCGGGATCTCTAATCAGAACTATGGAATTTCAATATTGGGGTGCTATTTTCACAGACGCGTTAAAATGCTCTATGCTAATCAAGTCGCCGACTTAATCACGAATAGCCAATTATTTTTTATTGCGTTTCGATTAGACTCGGATATTCGCTTAGCAATTTTTGATATCTATTTTTTTTGAAAATATTTGAAAATATAATTGTATCTATGATATTATAAATGCAATTATGTTTAATATCATGAATATGATTATATTCAATATTATAAATATAACATGAAAGGAAAAGATATGTACAGAATATGTGTACTTACAAATAAACGTTATTTTATTTTAATTAATACAAAGAATAAAACATATACAAATACACAACGCATAAAACATATACAAATTCGATTTTGTATTAAAATTTATAAATGTAACTATAAATGCAATATTGTGATTGTAGAATTGTCTCTTAATTTGTTTTATACACACACACACACACACATACACACACACGCGCGCGCGTGCGCGCGCGTGCTACAAAATTATTTACAATTGTGTGTTGCATAAGTATCCAGAATTTCCTGGCAACAATAATGTTTTTATGAGGTAAACATGACGGCGTAGAATACGATAACATGCTTCTTATAACTTTTATAGAGCTTTACGTAAGTTATTAAACATTACACAATATTTAGCTCGAGCTTATTAACCTAACCTATATATTAATATAGGTTAAAAATGAAAAGATTCAGAACATCGTTGATTAATTTTCTTAACAACTGTATTGTACAGACTCATTATAAAATAGCGTCTTGGGGTAATATTAATATCCCTTTACTTTTGTTAGGGTAAAATGCAAGTAATTATTTTTTCTAATTCTATATAGTTTAGAGCGTTATAAATAAACATTTTGCATAATCCCATTGTGACAGGATATCCATATTGACATTATTGACAAATAATTAATAAATAAACTTAAATGTTTATTTATTTGCTTATTATTGTATTATATTAATTTACTGCTCAATTCAAAATTCTAAATAGAGAATATAGTTTTTCAATCCATTTTTAAGAGATTGAATTTTCTGATGAAAACTTAAACTATTTGTAACACTATATAAATATAAATAAAGTAAATAATATTTATTTATACATTTCATATTTATACATTACATACTTTTATTTCTAAAATGGTCCAAAATGTAATTGGATAATATTTAATTGTTGTAGTAGATGAATTTACGGAGACTGTTCGAAAGATACATTTATGCTGTTAAAAACGAGTCTTAAAGTTTATTTTATATGTTATATAACTTAATCTATCGAAGTTATTACTTATATTCTTATATTGTTCATATTATTATATATATTACAAATGTTTATTTTCATCATAAAAATTTCATTAATGTTTTTTAAAAAAAATTAAGTTTTTTTATTGCAAATTCTTGCAATAAAAACAAAATAAATAAATACAATTAGCATTTTTTTTATATGTGGCATATTACCCATTTTTCCAGCACTTTCTCGTATTTCTTTATTTTTAATAATAAAAAATAAAAATATTCGATTCCATTATATACAAATTATATACAAATAGATAGATGGAAGAAAAAGATCAATATGTAAAATTACTTTAAAAATTCAACAAATAATTACTCAAAAATCTAATTTTTCTTAAGTATGGCATATTCCCCCTCGCTTATCCTAAATATGTTCATATATAGAAAAGTTAGTTAAAATCTTATTTTACTGTGATTGTCTATTTTGATTATCTATTAAAATTTTTTTTCGAAATTTTAAATAAGACCTTAAAGAAAGAGAAAAAAGTTGATTCATATTTTTGTCGTTACACCGCGAATTACATGTTTGAAAGTTTTTTTATTAATATCAAAGGTAAGTGATAAATAGTATATAAAAAAATGATAACAGAAATCATAATTGGAGTTTGTAAATATATAGTTAAAAAAATATGATAAATGATTTCGATACTTGAATCTCTTCATTCACGTGATTTTGATTTAAGATTAATAAAAAATATATAAATAAAAGAATATTTATAGATAACAATAAATAAAAGAAATAATTATTTTTAAAAATAACTATTTTAGAGACTGTTTTAATTTATATAATAAAAATAAATATAGAATCACGAGGCATTAGGAGTCAACATTAGTACTGATTTGCACAAAAATATAATAATGATAAAGATATTATAATTTTTCTTCAAGGATATTCTTATTGAAGATCTTCTGATTCTAATTCAAGTAATTGCAACTTTAATTCTCTGTCAAAAATGATTACTCTTCAAAAAAAATTAATGTATCAAATGAAAAAAATTGAAATCCAGATGCTATAATCTTAAGTAATCAAATTCAATTGTATCAAATTAAAAAGTAAAATAGAAATGGTATTGTCTCTTATTATTTATACAAACTTATCTTTTTAAAAAGTACTAAAAGTGCGTGCTTTTTAAAGAATCACTAACGTCAATTGCTTGATTGAAACTGACTAATCGAGTTTGCTGTTTAGAATCAGTAGTAAAATTATCTTTTTAAAAAAGGCGTTAAGAAAATGTGCTTCTTGAATAAAACCTAAGAATCCAATTAGTAGTAGTTTTAATTTTTCTTCAAAGATATTCTTATTGAAGGTCTTTTTAATTTTTTCCAACTCAAGTAATAGCAACTTTAATTTTCTGTCAAAAATTATTACTCCTTGAAAAAACTAATGTATCAAATAAAAAATTAAAACTCAGATGCTACAATCTTAACTAATCAAGTTAAATTCTATCAAATTAAAAAATAAAATTCAAGTAGTACTATCTGTTGTTACTTAACTCTAATATGTATTATTCGTATAAAAGAATTTGATATCAACAATTAGCACCAAGTTAAATTTCATACAAAATAAAATAAATAATATAAATTTTAATGATAATGCCTATCATTCGTAAAAAAGATTTGATATCAACAATTAGCGCGAAGTTTCTGATCATTTAGTACCAAATGGTGCAATTGTACATTTTTCCTCTGGTCGACGTTAATAAAATCAAAAATTTCAGATTTGCATCGCAATATCTTCGCTCGTAGGGCACGTAGAGAAAAAATAAAAACACTTTCATTATATATATTTTGAGCGAATGCAATCGATTGAGCACACTTACAATCTGATTAGTTCAGCCTTTATTGAGATCCAATCTTAATCTGGCAACTCACAGGCTCGCTCGTAAGCCATCGCTGCGCGTACCTTAGTGCCAAGACGTTATACCAGTGTCCCTAGATAAATAAATTTAATTAATTCTGGTTTCGTTTCTTATTTATATCTTTATCATTGTTATATTTTTGCGCAAATCAGTATTAGCGCTGACTTCCAATGTCTCGTGAGTCTATATTTTTTATTCTATAAATATCTATAGAATTGAATAAAAGAATAAATAATGAAATTAAAAACGATTAAATAAGTAAACAAACATATGATTATTAAAATGGAAAATGGCGAAAGAAATAAGAAATATAAATTTTAAAATATAATATAAATTGAAAATATACATTCTTATTTATATATATTATACTTACGTACAAAGATTACATATATTTGTACAGATTTTTCTTTTTACATTGTGTACGTTTGAAATTGTACTTGCAAACTTTTTTATTTTGAATATTATTTAGATACCTATAATTATTACACTTTATTGATACTATATGCATTACTGATACTATGTGTATCATACATAAATGTAACATAAAAATAACATTACGCGATTATAAAAAGTGCTTTAAGAAACCAAGATCCCTCAAATATAGTAATATATCAGCTAAGATCTTAGATATTTCATCTCCGCCTTTCTGCTTTAATTTCCTACAATATTCTGCGATACCTATTTCTAGTATTTGTTGTTCATTTATAGAGGTGTATCCCATCAATATTGGTAAAAAATAAGATGCAGTAACGAAACCGAAGAGACTACCTCTCTTGTAATCGTCAAGGAAAACATCGTACGAATACTTATCGACATTCCAAATTCCAGCCTCTAACAGATATTCTTTCAACGCGTCATGGTAAACATGCATTATATCGAAAAACTTATCTTTCATTACTTCATGCCAGCAACACAAACTAATGTACGTAGAAAGATCAACGACGGGAGTCGAATAGGTACATGCCGCGAAGTCAATCAGCATCGCATGTTGTTGTTCATCACCTTCTCTCTTGAAGAGAATGTTATTCAATGTAAAATCGCCGTGACATATTGTGGACAAAGGTTCTAGTGGTTTAATCACCTTGTTCATCACTTCGTCGAATGCATTTGAAAGTAAAGCTTCCATTTTGTCGCAGAAAGCTGCGTCATGATTGTGGCTGCGAAGATATTCCACTGCTCGCGTTGCCTGAGAATTGATCAAAAGCTTAAACTCGTCAAACTTATCATACTTAGATCCTTGAAATTGTCCCACAATATCGAAGAACTTTTCTTTCTGTAATTCCTTCATGACATATCCTCTGCCATGGAAGCGTCCTATCTCGCGCATCGCCGCTAATGTGTATTCTAATGGAACATTATATTTGTATGAGTAAGGATAATATCCTCGTTTACTGACATTCTCCAAAGCAATTACTGAGTCCATAGGTGGCTTCTCGTCGACATAGAAACATTTCGGAAAATTCTCATCCGGTCGAGCACACATCCGGTAAAACGATATTTCGTTGTGAAATTGCAAGTCGCTGCCCATCATCTGTCTCCAGACTTCTAACTGTTTAGGTCTTTTTAGTATTATAGAATGTTCTTCATTCTGATCCGTCAGTCTATTTTTAAACTTGACGCACGCATAATGTATAGTGGACATACAAACATTGGAGGTCTCGGTTATCTCGTACTGAGCTTCTTCGATGTTTGGACCAAAACTTTCAATGATTTTTGACATTACCTTTTTGATCCATTTTTGAAAATTTTCGTCGTAGGACATTTTTAGTTGTATGATATGCAATTTATTGAGTAGCTGTACGTCTTGATTACGTCTGTTCAATGCGAGCAACACTTACTGAGTCACGATTTAATCGCAGTTTGTATAAAGCATCTTCAGACCGCCAACGTACAATTACGTATATATTGACGTCAACTTCGCACACATTCGCTAAATATTGAATCTACATTCAATATGGATAATTATATATGTCATGCATGTGATATTTACTCATGCAGCATATGTTGACTATATCGTCTAATGTTAAAGCGCTTTAACATTGATTACAGTGCAGATGTAATGCATTACATGTATAGTCAATGATCTTCATATAAGTGAAAGGAACTAATCTGTTTTATAATACGTAAAAAATCGCAAATATTATCTTTTAAATATTGATGAAAGAAAATTTATTTACTGTGTATCTACTTTATTTAAAATTAGAAATGCGTAAACAAAAATTTTGGATATATAGAGATTATCTTTTTTTAATGTTGATTCTGTTTTTAATGGATTATCATGTTCCAAAATTATCTTCGCTCTATCTGTGGCTAAACATAAGATCTATTTTTCAAATTTTTATCTTACGATATTAATGTTAAATTAAGTGAAGTATCTCGAGTGAGGAATTATATAACGAAGCAAAGTCCGTTTGCCTTGAACAATGTTGTAACCTATACATAAAACACATTTGTATATATAATCATGTAATTTAATTTACATTACATACGTAGATAATTAATAATGTAAATTCTTATTTTATATTTTTTATTTTATATTTTATATTTTTAAAGCATAAGTATACATCTCGATAAATATTATCATACGTAAATTTTATAGTTAATTATAAATACAATAAATGTATCCGCATGCTAAAATTTTTATAAAA
>Ga0157363_1006437_pt1 | contig 11032 bp, 4 predicted proteins | sample AttsexASBM1_FD_111477 | JGI IMG/M metagenome (GOLD analysis project Ga0157363, IMG submission 111477) | Fungus gardens microbial communities from leaf cutter ant in Ribeirão Preto, State of São Paulo, Brazil - Atta sexdens ASBM1 | ecosystem: Host-associated > Fungi > Mycelium > Unclassified ...
ACACTCTCACACACACACACACACACACACACACACACACACACACACACACACACACACACACACACACACACACACACACACACACACACACACACACACACACACACACACACACCAATCTTTCATTTTTATATAATTTCATATACGAAAATTCCTGTATTCATATTATCTTATCTAGAGGATGGATATTAAGAATATCCGCCACCAAAAAAGAAAAAAGAGTTTTGCTGAAATATCTAAAAATTTAGCTAGATACAGATTAGAAAATAATTTTGTTGGATTATCAAAATAATTATATAAGACACTTATGAATATGTATTAATATAACACATGAATAATGTTGCAAAAAGTTTTAACAGTCTAATAATTAGCTTGAACATTCTATATAATTCAAATAAATAAGAAAAGAGCTAATACAGTCGAGGCTTCTTATTAAAATTCTTATAAATCAAATAATATTTTTATATATAAATTTTAAATAAATCTTTTAATCATATGAACTATGTATGTGCGTTGTTTATTGTCAGACTTGACATAATTATAAATGTCCCAGAATGACCGCCAAATATTTCGTGCGCATATAGAATGGAACTAAACATCATTTTGCAATTTTTGCAATAGTTAATAAGACATTAATTACTAAAAATCACATAATAATATTGCTTTTCAATAATTTTTTAATAATTTTTTAATAATTTTTTAAAAGACAAAAATTATTAATTTTCTTCTCATATCTACTGAGAATTTTTTTAGAATTTTTTAATAACCATATTTTCTTATGTTGGTAAAAATAGTTGCCAATAAAAAAATGCATTGTTAAAAAATTGATAAAAAATTTTGAAAAATTCGTAGAGCTTTATGAGAAGAAAATAAAAAATTTTTGTCTTTGCTATTTTTCTGTAAAGTTAGTAGACTTCAGTACAAAAATTATTGAAAACTCATATTTGACGATTTTTATTAATTAACATCTTATTAATCAAATTGCAAAATTGCAAAATGGTAGAGGACTTTTCGGTTCACAACGCCTGAATATATATATATATTTGTCTCGTTGTAAGTAAACTGTTTGAGAATTTTAAACAATGTAAATTAAACAAGAGCAACGTTAATTATTTAGTCAATTTTTTTTAGCTAAAGTATATCTAGATAAATGTTTAAACTTTAAATACTTTAACAAAACTTTTTCATGTGCTTTTCTTGATTACTATGATCTTGAATCGCATGAATTATCTATTTGCTATTATGCATTCATATTCTTCTTATATATGATTTCACGTAACGGTGTCGTTTAATAAAAACCTAAGCATTGCCGAAAAAAATTGCAAGCTAAATTCAGTGCGCGTGGCACAACGGTCTATTTCGGTCCAATTAACCATTCGATTTAGCTGCAGAATCGAAATCGCTCGATTATTATTCAAGTTTCAAACGCTCTGCGAAATACTTTCATTAAACATCGGTGATCGTCATTCGGCGAATTGCTGCCGTTACGAGCGCAGTTTTATTCCGTGAACCAATGCGAAAGTTAGTATATATAGGTCGATACTTTATTTCTGCACTTTCGAAACGAGAGCTCTCTAATAGCCACAGTCGGCTCTGCGTATAGAGTGCCACACTAACATGAGAGCGAAAATTTTTAAGGCAATGGGGATAACGGACAAAGCGAATTGGGAGATATGTTCTCACTGGCCAACATCTACATCTATTGGACAGAAGAACTGCGATGCATTTACATAAGATTCAATCTTCAAATAGTATAATTATGAAAATACATTTTCATTTTTTAATAGAAGAACTGTCGAAACTGTTCCGATTTTAATAGGCTTTAGATATGTTGTAAAGCCTAAACAAATGTTAAACTTATATGTTTTTATATTTATTTATCTCAAGGAGTTGACATATTCCCTCAAAAACAATAGATTTTTTTCATGTCTAGGAAATACTTATCTTCGAAACTATAAAATATATGGAAAAATGAATGGCGTGGTCTGTTCACATTTTTTGAAAATGTTGAAAATAGGGATATGTGAGTACCTTAAAATATCGGATCGAGTCGATCAATCCCGAATTCAGGTATCCAAATTTTGGGATAAAATTCTTGATTTGGAACTCGAAACTATTTGAAATCCGATTGGGTTAAAATTCGGTTTGGGACAAGATTTTTTTGATCGATCTTAAAGGAGGATGTTAAAAAAGTCTGATTTTGATCTTCCTGCGGAACTTTAGAGAATCACAAAAAGTTATTCCTTGGGATCCACATATAGAAATAGTAAAAATAATTTTATATTCTAGAAATGTGAGAAAAATAAATTTTTTTTTTATATTAAGTCCTTTTATATTATGTCCTTTTGTAAGTCGAATTTTTATATATACTACAACTTATCATGAATCGAATGTATTGCAAATATATTAATATATTTTTTTTAATGAAAAGCTTAATAGATATATTATAAATTGAGAGATTTTAAGGATAAAAGATACATGTACATAAAATGTAAAAAATTTTTTTTTAATATAAAAACAATTAAAAGTCCAGTGGAGACAATCCAAGTCCAGAGGCAACGGTGAAGATCTCTATCACTATATTCGCCATTGTCTCTGGATTTGACTAATTGTGACATAGTGATCAAGTGGATCATTTTTATCGGCTAAAGTAAAAATAATTAAACTTACATTAACTGTCTAGTATTCACCATTTTTTTTTAAATTTGAATTTTTTCTTAATATACTTTAGCAATGAGCAATAGAAAACGCCAGAAGATAATGCGTTTATTTTTTTTGTATGATATGTATTAAATATATGACTTTAACCAAACCTATAAACTATAGATTTCTAGAAATTTGTACGTGATACAAACATTTTGAATCGGTCATTTTGAATTCGCTATTATTGATTTTTCAATTTAATTAATAAAAAAATTCAACTTAGGCACAAAAAATCTACTTTCCTCACATTTCTGAAATATAAAACTATTTTTATTATTTCATATGGGTCCTATGCAAACAATTTTTTGTGGTTTATTAAAGTTTCGCAAGAAAGCAAAAATCAGATTTTTTTAACGTTCTCCTTTTTGAGTTTCATATGTGTCGTGCATTTGATTACACATATGAAAACGCTTTCAAACTTAAAAATTTAAGATCGATCAGAAAAATTCTTGTCCCGAATTGAATATCGAGTTCCGAATAGAGTTTCGGATCTCAAATAATTTCAGATTCTAAATCAATAATTTTATCACGGGTAATCAAATATTCGGGGACTCGTCTGATCTGATCCGATCATTATCCTATCCAACTTGAGATTTGAGTATTTATACAATATTTTTCGATATTTGCATATTTCTAGTTGAAAATAAAAAAAATCCATTGGATTTGAAGAATTGTTTCAATTCCTAAATTTCGAGATAAGCAGAAAAAAATAGGCTTAATATTTTTTTATGTATTATATTCAAAGCCCATCATTAGGAACTTCCAATGTTTCCCCTGCAAAACAGAGAGCCAATCTTTTTGTTTGGAGTGCATTACAGTGATCTGAATTTTCTAATTCTATTACCTACTATATTGAATTTTCTAATTCTACCATTCTATTACAAAATTAAGCAAAATAAAAGCAATAAGAAACTTATTGGACCGTATATACGAATACATAATCAATAGGTTAAATAAAATTCATAACAGTCAAAGCTTGATCTTTAGCTTTTGCTTAAATAATTCGGTGTGAATTTATGTACCACATATCAAATCATGCTAAACTGCGCGCTGAATTGATTTTTCAAAAAATAAAGAAAAAATAAAGAAAACATGGTAACTTTATTTATTCTTCTCTTGCATTGAAAGCAAAAAGCTTCTTTTGTTTAATAATGTTTATTTCTTTTGCATTATATTCTATTTTATATTCGTTTTAAATCATAATAAATCAAAATAGATCGAAATTTTAATAGATTACACGTATTTTATTTGTTTTCACGCTTAAAGCATTATTTTAACTTTATTTTTTGATTGATTATCGGATAAAATTCCTGAAAAAGTTATCCGATGAATATATTTAAAATCTTTGTTATGCGACAAAAATACAGCAATGAAATACCTGTCTAATGCCTTAACACGAAAATAATAGTCAGGGAGCGCAAGTGTAAAAAAATAGATTTAGTTAAATAGGATTGTTATTTTGCTATGTCATTTTTGGTTTTTGTTATTTTTCTCTGATAACGTATGTATTTCTAAGCATACCACTAAGAATATCTTCACCAAGGGTTAGTCACTCTTATTCTAACATATGAAAAGAGAATAATAATTTTTTTTTAAATTATAGCATGAATTACATCTTGTATAGTCTTAATTTATCAATCAATTAAAATCTTTAATAGCGATTGCGCTATTAAAGCAATACGATTGCGTCTAAAATATTTATAAATAATTAATAATGAAAGATTATTAAATATTGTAACTCGTACAGTATAAAATAATATTAAATAAAAATACTAATTTAATAATTTGTTAAAAATTTCAATATATAACAATAAGAATAATTTAGTTTATATGTATAACTGTAAGTTCTTTCCCATTTTATCCACCACTGCGAAAATAATTCATGAGAGAAACGGAAAAGCTCGAGAGGATCAACGTTCACTGGATAAGACAGTTGGCATCCGGTAGACCAGGGATTTGCCAAAATTTAATTTCATATGAGAATGAATTATTTCTCACTTTCTCTTCATCATATATGATGATAGTGTCGTGTACTCTTTTGTAGAAGACGCGATATGCGGGTGCGCCAAGATTAGGTTTACTTTGTCGTGAAAGTGGAAATCAATGATGAGACCCGATAATTGAAAGATAAGGTCATCGAAGCAACCCGTTATTTCTGTAGGTAAACAAACGAGAGAAAACGAGAATTCCTCTGGGCGTGAGGGGTGAAATATCATGGGATTTAATAGTACTCCGTGCGATTCTCTTTTAGTATCGTACACATAATTGTAATAGTGACAAATAATAAATTTAGACAAAATTTAAATAATAGTGTTCTCAAAATTAAAACTAATAATAATAAAGTATACAAGCAATAAAAGCGTTAAAACAGCACGGAAATTGGTGCGCAAAATATAATATTCATATAAAATTCATATAATATTCATATAATATATTATACTATGAGTGTTGATACAAATTTCTTGGACGTTTCGGTTTACTTCAAGCCATCATCAGCAATAATTAAGATATTGACTATATACTATTATTTATGCATATTATGTTTATGTTAAAATATTAAAGTCTTTATTAAAATTTTTGTGTACAATTTTTAACACATTCAAGTAATTTACACTCTAAATTTCTTGCAATGTAATTTTACTTCAAGAGAAAATATAACCACCTTTGGAAAAAAATAAAAATATTTAACGTCTTGAAAAAGAGTGACAATTTTTATTCTTTTTAGAGTGAATTTTCACTTTAAAGGAGTGAAATCTCATTTTTTTTTAAGAATAAGGTTTCACTCCTTTGAAAATTTATTCTAAAAAGAATAAAAAATGTTATTCTTTTTCAAGAAGTGAAAAGTGATTATATTTTCACTTTTTTGGAGATTTCACTGTAAGAAATTTAATTTAACGTAATGTGTTTGTATTATTTGAACATTTTGTGTTAAATTGATATTTAACATTTTTCGTGTTAAATGACATGAATAAGTGAACAATTAACATAAAAATTTTATGACGAATTTTAAAATAAACGAATAAAATGTATTAACATGTAATAAATATTAATTTTATCGAAATAAATGTTAATGTAATATATTATAAATATTAACTTTACTGAAAAAATACGTTTTCTCAACTCATACTTTCTCATACGTTGCTTACAAATTGTATCAGTGTTAAGTTTTTGTTAATGTTTTATAATATATATAATATATATAATATAATTTATATAATATATAATATTTATGTCCTTCCTAACATATTTATGTTAAATTAATATACAAATTTGGGTGGATCTTTAAGCACGTAAAATGTGCTAAATTTAACATAAATTTTCCAACTATGTATAAAAATAAATACATCTTACAATTTATGTATATGTGCTTCTTATTCGTCAATTTACTAATTTAAATCATTTCATACATTAAAACAAGACTTTTATATATTTTTATTTTATTTTAGAATTTGTCAAAGAAATTTGATTAAAAGAGAAATTTGCACAAAAATAATATTTCTCTGAAGATGTTCAGATCGAAATCGATTATGAACCAAAACATTCTCTATTTAGACTGAATCAAAGAGATTAGTGAGAATAATTGCTAATGTTTCACAATTTTCCATACTACTACTGTAACGATTTCGTTGCGCAAATTTGACTGGCATTCAATTATTCGAGAATATATTCGATGCTCCATGTACCTTTCTGATTCTTAGCACCCTTGCTGTCTCTATTCCATTAGGATATACCCAACCTTTTCTACTAGTCTTGCACCATCGACACTTCCCCGCCATCGTGCCTCACCTTCCTTTCCCTTGCACTCGTTTCTACCTTTTAACATAGTTTTCTCGAGAATAGAATTTACAGAATGGAGGAAAGGGTGCTTAATCCCTAGGCACTTCATTCGCCTTCGTATTTTCACGATAAAATTTATTGTATAACTGTCCAAGTTACATCGCTCGGATTCAATATATACTTCTCATACATCTATTTTCTATTATACACTACGCGTTTTCTCTTTCAATTTTAGATATTCGAGGGTAATTCAAAGGGAAGGATTCGTTTCAATTTTGGTACATCAATTACTTTAGAGATAAGCAATTGAAAGTGGAGAATTAGGTTTTAGAAAGGAAGAAAGGAACTGAGCAAAAATTAAAAATGGAGTAGAAAGAAACGGGCGAGAACACGGAGAAACAAATTTTTACTTCGTATGGTTACTTTCTTCGCTTTCCTTTTTATTCTGCGTCATTAATCATGGTCAAAATCTTTTTTAGAAACTAACATTTTGACTATAAGTTAAAAGCAAATTTTAATAATATATTTTTTTGCATTTGTTTAAAGAATGTATTCTTTGTCTCATATTTATTTAAAATATTCTATTGTTCTCTTTTACAATTTACTAAAAACAAAGAAATTATCTACTATTTATTTCTCAAGAACTTATTTTCTTTTATTAAAAAAAAGTAATAAGAAGATGTTTAATATGATTTTGATAACAAAATGTGAAAAATTTGTAGCGTGTAGTATTCGTAACAGATAATAAATATTTGTATACAGCAAAATATAACTAGCAAAAGAATTAGCAATTTGAATTTTTCATTATATTTTTTAGTGAAGATATTGATGTAATTTTTGGTTATGTTATTCAGAAACATACGATTTACGCATGATAAAAAGACTTAAAATAAAAGAAATTATTATAAGAATTGGTTTTTTTGAAAATCAAATATTGTATTAATTTTTTTTGTGTAACTTTTGTGTAACTTTTTTTTTATAGAAATTTAAATCAATAAAAATAAAATTATAATACAAAAATACGTTAAATATACATCATTAATGTTTAGTTGTGAGCTTTGATTATAGCATTACATGTATCCGTATATCCCTTACTTTTAAATAAATATAAAAATTAAATTTTTCAGAAAAGCAGAAAAATTATTTTTTAACTTAATAGAAAATTATTGACTATTTAAATAGTAAAAAAGCATATGAATATTATAATGAACATAAAAGGACTCTCGAAATTCAAACAATAAAGGGCATTAGAAGTCGACGCGATAAACAATGCAAATAAAATAAAAATATTAATTATTAAACGATATTAAACAGTAATTATCAAACTGTATCGAGTATAGTATCATAATTACAAAAAAGAAAAAAAATGTACATTTCATTCAACTCCATTTGAGCCATTATCAGTAAATATTAACAATACTACGAAATCATCGCAAAAACCGCATCAATCCTTATGTAGTATATAGTTACATGTTGCGATCCATGGGTGAGATAACACTATCTTCACCAAAAAAGAAACGTTACTGCCACAATACTAAGCTGCTTGGAGTTAAGAAAAAGGATATAGAAACGTGATCAAATATCATTTTTATTATTTTTATTGCATAATCCTTAAAAAAACTATCCTTTTTAAGTTATGATGATTTTGATACAAAATTATAGCAAATCTGAAATAATTCATTAAAAGTGACATAAATCAAAACATCACCAAAAGTTTATATTTACCTTGATCAGCTAAAATGGCTAAATTTGAAACAATTTCTTTTTTTAATTACGATCATCAAAACTATCTTAATTTTAAACGTTTTTTCCTTTTTATTTACTAAAGGAGTTTACGATCCTTATGGAGGATATTGTAATCTCTTCGAAGACTTTAAGACACTGAATATTGTATTACTGACATTACTGAATATTATTTGACGGACGGATTGTCAAGTTAGATCAGTTTAGGTTTTTTGATGATCGCAAATAGAATGATATTCATCTAATTTATTTATGATAATAATTAAAAATTATATTTTTTATGCTGTGTCACTTTTGAAGTAAGAAAATGAATACTATCAATTAATTTATCTTTGAGTAAAAAATTATTAACTTTCGAAAGGGCTGCTAAATATGTCCAACTGTATATTATAAATACTGTTTTGAAATATTTTTAATATAACACCATAGCATGTTATAAAAATCTATGCTGTTAAACAATATGAGTAATTATTATATAGAAATAATTATTACATGGAAATAAAATTAGGCATTTTTGCTATTTATATATCATATACAGGGGAAGTATAATTAAAAGTTCTCATCTAAATATTTTTTTCCTATACCTTTTACAAAAAAATGTTTCAAATAGGAGTTGTATAAATACACAATTACTAAGAAAGAATGTCTATACCAGTCGAAGCTGACTCAAGCGTTTTAAATAATTTCATGTAAATTTATATATTACATGTATATCTTTTAAATTGCGTGCCGAATTAATTTTTCGGACTTAGAAACGCAATGTTAGAGATCCAGGTCTGATTCCCGGCCAAGGTAAAAATTTTTGCAATAAATTTATTTATAGATTTTCAGAAAACTGTTCTTAAAATGATGCCAATTGGAGCATCAAATTATTAAATTGCTTGTAAATTTAATTTATGATATTACTGTAATAGTTCGTTCAGTTGTATTTCTAAGTTCGAAAACCCAATTTGGTACGCAATTCAAGAGACTACAAATATGATAGGAAAAGTCCGGGCAAAGCGAACGCTCTGGGAAAAGTGAATATTTTTTATTTTCGCTTATCTATCTGAGCTAGTGCTATGAATCTGTAATTGTTGAAAGAATGATCAACTGGCGACGCTATGAAAGTGCGAAGCAACATATGATTGCACTCGTTTGTATTTGATAGAAAAATAAAAGAAATTGCGTTTTTTTTGTGATTTTTGCTAAGGTACGTGCGTAATTTAATTACAATATTAGCAGTAACTGTTTCTTAACCAATGTAAATAATTTTTTATAATAATTCTCTGACTCTTTAAATATGTATTCGAAGTTAAAATTCTTTACTTAAACTTATTCTAACTTTTCCAAATTCACACCAAGTAGATTCTTTGGGTAAAATGGAGAGGAACAAAACGAATGTCCATCCTCTTTATCTAGTATGTGATTGCATTGAAAATACCGGGAAGACGGAGGGACAGACGATCTTTCGAGTGAACAAAAGGCACATGATTGTTTACATCTCACTTTAATTTTTTTTCCACAACACAATATGATATGTGTTCTGAAGAATACACCGACCGAATACTAGACCCAATACAGTCATTGCACCAAATGGGCTCACTATATAGAGGCTACATTATATAATATATAAAAGTTACACTATATATAGAGGATTTGGTAACTATTTTTGTGACGACTGCCGACACTGACTTTGATTTTTTAAATTCCATCCTTATTGCTCGAGTGACCCATCCACTTTGTTCATGAGGGGAAAGCAGATGGTTTCTCTTTTTTCATATTTTGACTAAAAAGATATTTAAATGTTCAAGTTTTTTAATTTAATTTTATTTTATTTCAAGATTGATTCCATTAATAGAATTATGAAAATAAAAAGATTTTTGATTTTAATTTTAACTGTATCAACAATAATAAGATTTTTATTAAAACGACATGAAATTAAATACTAAATAAGCATATTTAAGCTTATAACGGTTAAAGTTAGATCTTCTTAATGTCTAAATAATTCATAGTGAATTATCTATACTGTATGTATATATACCATATGTATGTATATATACCATATTTTTGTAGTTATTCAAACTGCGCGCCGAAATCATTCCGGATTTTTTCAAACGCAATTAAACTATTGTAATAATATTACAAGTTAAATTAACAAACAAATTCTCAACCTTCGATCCAATATCATATTAGAGAGTTTTAATATGCTGAAAATCTAAAATAAATTTATTTAAATAAATTTATTGCGAAAAATATTACCTCGGCCGGGACTTGAATCCGGATCTCTTGTATTCCGTACGAGAGTCCTAAGTCATTAGATCATCGAGGCTTTAATAATATTCTTCGCGTTAATCAGTATATGTAAGAACAATAACGCTTCTTGCAGACAGCGTGTAAATAATAATAAAATTTTTATTAAGACCGACATAATATGATATTGGATCGAAAATTGAAAATTTGCTTGTCAATGTAATTTAACTTGTGATATAATTGCAGTAGTTTAATTGCGTTTGAAAAAGTTCGGAAAAATTTCGGCTCACAGTTGAATAACTACAAAAATATAGTATATATGCATGTACATATATAGGATATAGATAATTTACTGTGAATTATTTAGACATTAAGAAGATTTAGCTTTATACCGTTATAAGCTTGAATATACTTATATTTAATATTTAATTGTATCATTTTTTTTCTCAAATCTTAATATTAGGTGTACAAAAAAGTTCTGAGCTTTAGATTTGATACAACCGAAATAACAATTTAAATTTTATATATCTTCCCGCCTTTTTGTGGTTTTAAAGCGTTAACATTTGGCCTTCTA
>Ga0157363_1006438_pt1 | contig 11031 bp, 1 predicted proteins | sample AttsexASBM1_FD_111477 | JGI IMG/M metagenome (GOLD analysis project Ga0157363, IMG submission 111477) | Fungus gardens microbial communities from leaf cutter ant in Ribeirão Preto, State of São Paulo, Brazil - Atta sexdens ASBM1 | ecosystem: Host-associated > Fungi > Mycelium > Unclassified ...
CTTATTTACTTTTATTTAGAATAATTATAATTTATTGATTATACTAGTATATTAATTGAAAAAAATTACATGATTAAAAATTTATTAAGTTTAAAAATAAACTTTACAAGTAGACGTTAATTGGAAGAAATGTTGACATGACAATTCGCTGACAGATGCTGTAAACGAACTATTTCCAACTGAACGTACAAACAATGTCTCCCCAACAAATCCTTTGAACATGTGATAACGAATCGATATTTAAAATAAGAAAGGTCAAGATGGTCAGAACTGGTCGTAACTTTTATTCATATGATAATGTGTATATTCTTTCTTTTGTGCAACATATAATGCAGAATATACAAATAAGATAATCTATTTTAATTTTTCTATTCATTCTTTTTCACATTTTTGAAAATATTGTTTATTTAAAAAATGTTTCAGATTAAACTGACTCTGTTTTGAATGGCATTCGTGGTCAACATATTTTTTTAGATGAAATCACTTTTTCTAAATTTTTTTTTCATCTTCATATTTTCCCTTCTCTTACTAAAAACAAACATAAATTAATAAAACATAATTAACTTACTTACTCGGATAAATTCGTAATGAATCGTTTTGTGGTTTTTTTATTTGTCCAGATTTGTCGGCGGTGCCTGTAAATATAATTAGCATTTATTTTAAACACATCGTTATAGAAAAACTTCTAGTCAATACTGACTAATTATCTATTGAAAGTAATAATTAATTATTGCCTTTTGTAATAAATTGATCTGAATTAGATTTCTATAAAAATAATAGTAGTGAAGACTATTTATATAGTGAAGGTATATAAATATTTATGGTATAGTATAAGTAAATTACACGAAAATTTTAATCAAGTTGATTTGTGTTCTAATAACAAAATTAGAATTTATAACATTTTTACAATCTTTTTTTAATACCTAGAAATTTTATAAGTTCTAAAAGTTCTAAATGTTTTTAAAATTTATACAATTTTTTGAGCTTTAAATTCTTTTTTGAATTTCTAAATTTTTAAGAGAGATTTTCAGAGTTTTTTAAAAATTATTATTCTTAGGAACGTTAATATTTAATCTTTTTTAAAATATTTTTTATGTTTCAGTAAATTGTGAGATAAAGATTATAAATTATAAAAAACATAAGAAATATTATAATAAATTCTTTAAATTATATATATCTTAATTTTTTTAAGTTATATTTAAAAGAATTGTTTGTAAAAATTAATATTCTGTATGCAACAATTCTATAAAATTTTGTAGAAGAATAGTAGATGAATTTAATATTTGATTTTAAATTTACACATTTTTTAAATTTAATATTTATTTAATATTTAATAATATTTTATTTAATAATATATAATATATATATATATATATGTATAATATTTTATATTTACTAATAAGAAATTTGAAGACACACAATCGATTTATATCAATCAATAATAATTTTTAACTGCAAGACATATATGAAATATACATGTGCGCATTTGTACATATATGTATTGTATACTGACCGGTACGATTTTTTAGTAGATTAGCGTTTGCCTCTGGACCATACGTCATAAATGTCCCTATTAGTGCGATTAGGATGATTTCGAGCAAAAATAGCATCAATACTTGTTGTTTCTCGGTGACTGAGGTATACATTGTCTGTAAAGAAATATATTTGGATCGTTAAAACAATTACCTTTGTTACGATTAAATTATTAATTTGCAAAAGTTTTCATTTATTGAAATCTATCTTAGATACGATGACGAATTTTTTTTATTTAAAACTTTTTTCAAGAAAGGGAAATTTTGGAAGAAAAGATATCCTTTCTTTATTATTATTCTTATTATTATTTTATTATTTTTATTATTTTTATTATTGTTTTATTATTTTATAGACTTAAGAAATTTTACTTTTAATGATTGCATACTAATAATATGGAAAATTGGATTTTGATAAAATGAGAATTAGTATTTATTATTCCTAAATTTTATATTAGTTATAAGTTGATCACAAATTTATTATTACGTCAATATGAATCGTCAATTTAAAAAAATGAACTTTACAGTTGATTGTTGCAAGACGCTTACGATCAACTTGTGATTAATGTAGGATAAAATGTAGAGTGGTGAATATAAGATGTCATAGATGTAAGGCTTAATAATAGATAGTTTTTAGCTATGATATATCAAAAGTATAAAACTTATGCTCACAGGCCGATATTTATATTCCATTCTTACTTTAAGACCATCTTAAATATAACGTCTTTAGATGCTAATATGATCCTCTGATACGTGACATCATAAGACTGTACTTAAAAGAGTCTTAAATATAAGAATCGACTATGAGTACCATCCGCAGAGTACCTTTAATATACATCATAGCTTAAAAACTTATTAAGCCTTGCGTCTGTAATACTTTTTATGTTCACCACATTATAAGCTATATTATATATTTAGTATATATTTAAACTAACTCTTACTAACTTAATTCTTGCGACTCCTGCCTTGTTATATATATTTAATTTTTATAATTATTATTTAATTAAAAGGATATAAAATATTTTTGTTTTATTTAATTTATTATTTTTAAACTAACTCTCATTGGAATCAATTTTTTATATATTTAGTGCCGGGGTTTGGTTTCTTCAAAAATTGTTTAATTTTTTATAATATTTTATTAATATTTTAATTTATTCTTCGGCTTTGAATTAAATTAATCAGATCCTTTATAAAGAAAATTAATTTCCCTACACATCGTCTTTTTATTTTCTTAAAATTATTTTATTTCTATTTATTTGGCAACCATATAAAGAAATCTATATATAGTCAAATTTTTGATGCATAAAAGATGGACCATTTTCTGAATGTTAAAAGGAATAAAAAATGTGCAATATGAAATATACAGATTTGCCTACTTATATTTTACTTTTAAAACATGTTATGTTATAATTTAGATGTTTAAAAAAATAAAGGTTAATATCTATGCAGCATATTTTATCTAAAGGTCTTAGAATGTTTAAAACATAGGGAAGTTCTTTGAATGTGGAAGTTCTTTAAAACGTCTGAAATTATATACTGTATGGATATGCATGTATTATATGTAAAATTAATAATTTATCTTAAAAATCTGAAATAATATTCTTTAGAATATATATATATATATATATATATATATATATATATATATGTACATGCATTCGTATTTATAAATATACAGTGTTATAAATTTTATGGACAAATATTGGACAAGTATTTATAAGCATTAATTGCATATCAATCAGTACAATACCTTTCCCATCGTATTTCGATAATTCAGGTTAATCAAACTGTCAGTCGTGCTTCTCACACTGATTGATTTTTGCCTCGCACATTCACTGAAAAATATATTTTATCGCTCATTTTTGCAAAGTAATTTATGCGCTCGTCGAATTTTATAAGAGACGCAAAAAATAATATAATTCTAAATATATAGCGGGATAAAAATCAGAAAATTTTGCTAAAATTAAATATCTGTTATTTTGTAATAAATAACAAAGTAAAATAAGTTAAACATATTTATAAAAAATATGTCATACATAGTGTAAAAGGAAAATATTATATGTATGTACACAAAGAAAAATGTACATACATAGACTTGTAAAAATAAATAAAAGATTTAACAATTTAATTTGTTATGTAGTAATTAACAGATAATTTTATTTTTTTTAAGAGATAATAGTTCAATTTATTACATAGTAATATATAATTTTATTTGAATTTAGAAATATAATTTTATTTGAATTTAGAAATATTTTACTTTATATGGATCATATTTGATCCGCTATTTAATATATTTATATGTATTTTAGCAAACCACAAAAATTATTTTTAATAATTTAAATAGTCAATAATAGTCAAAATTTAATAGTCAAAAAGCAGACAAATGTGTTTTTGTTTCCAAAAAGTGAAAATTAAGTAATTAATCCATCCTTTTAAAGAGAGTCAAACATATTAGCACATATCTCTCATATATTATGTTGCATGCTTTATGGATTAGAACTTTATCCTGTATTACGTTTCTCTCATGTATCCAATACATAGTATACGTTACATTGTTAGATTTATTAGATTTAAATAGCAAATTCAAATGGTCAGATAGATAATGACTGTGGAATGGTTTTGTTGAATAATCTATATTGGCTCAGCTGGTGTAAATGACATAGGTTTCTATATACTATTGTTTATCTTTCTATGGTGGACACGATCCAATTACACTGCAGTTGCACAAATTGTCATTGACCTCATCACCTTTTGCGTATACGTTACTTCTATTGGATCATTACATTTATATATACATTTTATTAGAAGAAATATTACACTTAATTCTTTTTTTTAAATTAAGTTACACTAAATTAACTGTTATACTGTGAGCGTTTTATATCACATTAAATATAATACAATATTACAAGTATATAGCAATAACTGTGAAGTTATTACCCAGTTCTCGTTTTCACTCTTAGTAGGACTTTGTCAACGTGGGAAACGTCACTTATAGTACGATGTCGCAAATCGTTCTGCCTTGTTTAAGCCTCGTTTAAACGCCCATACTGAGGGTCGTTATATGATAATCATGCCTGTTTATATGAACCCCAAGCCGCAGAGAATTAGTAACAATTGTCATCTTTACCTAATTTCGTGCGCCCTTATCATTTCATTGAAATATTAGAATCTACAATTTGATTTATATACACATTTAAATTTTGAAGATTATCACGAGCTCATAAAGTTCATATTGGTAATAATCCATTTAAGAAAGAAGAATTGAATTAGTTGATGCTAATAATAAAATTTTTACATTATATGCATAATTATTAATATATTTTAGAATATATAGCTTTTGTATTTATATAATTAAATGTATGCTCTCTATAATATTATATTGTAAATGCATATTGTAATAGAGATGAGAAAATATCATTACGAAACTTGTTATTAACGTATTATTAATTTGAGTATTGCAATTTAACAGTAATAATAAAATTATTTAGAAATTGCTTATTAAGGTTAGCAAGAAAATTTGATTAATTCAATATGAATAATTGATAATACACTACTTTATTACACTATAATATATTTTAGTAAGCTATTTAATAATTTTTAATAAATCTCCTAGGATCGAATAACTTTTTTTCGTCATTATTTTATTCTATTTATTATTTTTTTATCTCATTTCTTATTTAATTAAAAATGTTTAATTTCTTTTCTTTTAATTTTGTTAATTCCTTACATTTTATATCTTCAACCTTTAAATCTTTATCTTCATTTTTGCATCAATTTGTTTAAAATATATTATTTTTATATATATATATATATATATATATATATATACTCAAATTTACACAATAAAATTGGAAGATTTATTATGCGTTATTTTACACTTTATTGCTAAGTATTATTTTTAATATCTCTATATAAATGTATAAATTATTGGATCAATTTATATTGGTTGTATATAAAAGTCTGTGTCACAGAGATTATTTACATGGATTATGAATTCATAGGTATATGAATAATTAACAAAATAAACAAGGTCATAAAAAAAAAATAAATTTGAAACAATCATGAAATTTGACAACATGAGAAGAAAAAACACAATCTTTAGAATTGTTGTTAAAATTATAACACACACACACGCGCATACACACACACACACACACACACACACACACACACACACACACACTCGCACACACGCACGCACGCACGCGCGCACACAAAATGTACTGTAAATTAATGAAATTCTTTTTCAGTAGTAAAAAAATCGAGAATACAAACATATATTAACGATGACATCCTATATATCAACTATACGTGCAAGAATAAGAATGTGAGACATGTGATAACAAACAATTCTTATACGTAACCACTACAAAATGCAGTTGAAATTATATACGTTCTTAAGTGTCTTAAAAAAAAAATTTTCTTACAATAAAAATTTATATAATATATATGTATATATAATATATATGTATATATAATAATTCACAAAATTATTTATAAAATTTTTAACAAAATTAAAGCTAAAAGATTATATATATTGTCATCTTGCCATTTTTATATTATTATTATTATTATTGTAAACTTATGTATTATATATATTTATTAGAACATTACATTTTATTAAAAAAATATCAAGAAAACTCAATTAAAATTTTGTAAAACTAATTTAAGAATTCATTTATTTATTCTATTATTACACTTATATATTATAAGAATGTAATATTATCTAATTTTTTATAGAGTATAAAAATAAATATGAATTATTATTTTTAAAATATTATAAATGATAACAAATTTCAAAAATTATTAATGTTAATATCAAAAGATAAATACATTTGAAAATTTATATTTTTTTCTTTAATGTATCTGTATATTAATCTCAAAACAGATATTTACTTAAAGTGAGATTTTATTTTAGACTCAACTTTTACTTACCTTTATTTTATGTAACAGCTTTTGAAAAAGAAATGAAGAGAAGATATTAGATGAATAAAATTTTCTTTATGTTCGTAGATTGCTTTTACATAGAACTATCTGTTTTTCCGACACAAATCATTTTTGCATCGCGAGTATTGGACGGAATTTTGGAGGGCGAACCGATATGTATATCGATAAGAAATAATATAATTTTATTATAGAAAGAATAGAATCACGAGAGACGTTTAACCACGAGGACAAGAGAAACGATACTCGGCCAAAGAAAACGAATAGTTCAAAGCCAGTGGACAGATGACACGCGATCGATTTGTTCTACTCAGGGAAATCGACGGTCAACATGTACCTATATAATTAGACTATACGTCGAACACGAGATAAACAAGTCGCCATTTGCAGCGACAACCTAACATTCTATGATGCGCAGTGTGAGTTTCTGCAATAGGATAAAAGTATTTTGATATCTTGCATGTAAATATTACTCTATATAGTATATAGAGTGGACATTTAAATCAAAGAGGAGAGGAGAGAGAGAGATCTATAATTCGTTAGATATTATCTGTTATATTTTTTAAAAAAGTATTTCAGAAAATTTGAAGGAACACGATGCAGTAACAGTGACCAACTGTGGTCTCTGAAATCAGAATAAAAGATCAAGACAAAAATCAGATTCGACTATAAAACAAGACTATTTATCTATATCTTTCATTAAATTTTCGACATTCTTGATCAAAACATTATTCAATATATTTAAAAATTCTAGGAATCATGCAACGGTATGTTTGCTTTGATTTTTATACAGACTAAATATATCTATAATTAATTATCTATTCTATGGACCAAAGATATAATTACGTCGCATATATTTTACATAATTAACGTTTACAGTTTATACGAGTACATCTTATATATCTATAACATTTTGCAATAACCTTTTAAAAACGTAAAAGGTAAAATAATTCTATAATATATATAATTCTTTTTACAATGAGATTGTTAAATAGTTTAAGAATATCAATATCTTTTCTTTATTAAACAACCAACAATGTTCTACAGTTAAATTGTAGCAAAAATTGAGAAACATAGAAATACCGAGAAACATAGAAAAATTTTCTTCGTTAAATATAAGCAATGCTCTGCAGTTAAATTGTAATAACAATTGAGAGATATAGGAGTATCAGAAAAATTTGATTCATTATTTCATATTAAAAGATTCATAAATATCAAAAAATATATACCTGAATTAAAATAGAAGTTTATCAGAAAATAGAGAACTATTTTACTCTAATTATCATGATTTTATAATATGGAAATGAAGTAACTAAGATGTTTTACAATACAGTGTTTTACAATACAATACAATTTGAGAAGGCAAACACTTCAATTTCTATTCTTTATCATTTTCAACCAAGCATCGTAAATCCAGATGACATGTAACTTGAACGTCGCGATTGTCGTGTGAAAATCCTCCGAATGTGAGTTTGCACAAGAGTTCGAGAGGCGGCATTTAACTCGAGAGACAATACTCCGTCGCAGTACTGCCGTCGTGTCACCGATATTTCCAAGAGAAAAATTGAATACGTGCTGCGAGTTTGAATGCGCTTTCGTTCTTCCATGATCCCTGATGCATCGCCTTTGATCAACTGTGGATCAAATTCTTCTCCGGATCGGCTGATCATAGTCGCATACGCGTGGATATATACTGCAAAACAAGCACGGCAGCTATGAAATTGCTGTCTGTAGATGTACCAAGCAAACCACTGTGACTCGCTATCCAACTGTTTGCTTCGAGATGATTCGCAATATTATATAATCCAATAACACTTGATTTTCCTCTGTTTGTTTTACGTATAATTTAATTTTCTGTAAAGTAAAATTTATTAAACGACAACATGTATAATAAAGTATAAGAAATATGTATACCTATACATTAACAAAGATATATTTTTAAAAAATACCTTGTACATATAATAACATTTAAATAATTAAAAAAATTATATATTATAACAAATATTCTTATTTCTCATTATTTATTGATAATATATTATATAACAATGTTATGAATAAGACTTTAATTTTTTAACAATAATATTAACATTTTTAATTGTTGCCTCCATGACATATTATTAAATTAATTATTTATAAAGGTATATCAAAATATATTATATAATAGAAGTTATTCTTAGAAAATCATACATATGATACATATAGTTTTCGACTAGATATTTCCTAAAGCCATATTTTATATGCATGACTTAAAAATAAAATTGAAACTTTTTTAAATAAATTTTTTACGTATCTATTTTTCTGTTTATTTATTGGACACAAAAATAACTTGCGCATTTCATATTAAATAAAAAATATATATATGTTATGTATATATCAGAAATTCAAAGGACAAATTATTTAAGTTAATTTAAATTAATCACAGGTCGTGCAATTAAATTATATTAATAATTGTTTTTTGACGAATCGCTTATATTGCGCGTGCTGTGTTATAAGACAAGAAGTTGTGACGCCATAAGTTCGGATTAATTTTAACGATAACGAGGATTTAACGGCTAGCTTTCCGAAGTTTCGAAAGTTCAACCCTGAAGTTTTCCCCAAAGTGCCGCAATTTGTGACAGTTGCATCGGGTCAGCTGGTCATTCATTCGTTGTTTTATTAATTAAAAAATATACAATACAAAATTTGGACAAATAAAATGAAATTCTCAATTTAGATCAAATATATATTTAAAGTAGAATAAAGGTTTTGTTTTTTATCATTTAACCAAATTGATGCAATGTATTATTGAAGTTATATGATTTATTCTTAGTATATATATTCTTTACGCAATTTAACTGAAAAACACCGGTTATTACGGATAATGAAGAAAATGATCTAAGATCATAAAGCTAACAACATTGCTATGCAAGAAAATAAAATCACGGCAGATAAATAAATATCGTATATTTTTTAGCAGCTACATTTTTGTTAATAAAATGTTCTATTATTCTTGAATTAAATATACGAATCGTAATTTTTATTTGCGAAAAACAAGCCATAAGTTATATTACAATTTTGATAAAATTAATTATTATATTTTATCTGTTCCAAATTAAATAATTTACTTATTGCTAAAAAACTCTAACTGAAATTATAATAAATATGTATATAGTCATAGTAAAACTCTACAAATTTATATACATAAATTTTCTATTTTAATTTATTAGTTAATTATTAAGCTACAATTAGTATTTTAAAATTTGATTTAACATGTAAATACTGCACTTTAATATTCGCAACAGCTAAAGCTATGATTCTGCAGTTCTCAAGCAACAAGAAACTTATAACGTTAGGACGTTATTGTTAGAAACGTCTAACAATAAGTTACAGCATTACAGACTGACATGGAGAGACCTGCAGAAGAACATAGCAAAAACACGGATAGGACGTCGCGACGTGTCATTCTTAGAATCCTCTTTTGCCTCTAACTGTGAAAGTTTTATCTCACATAAACGCGTGTCGAATTTTAAAACGGGCTACAAGGAATGTCACTTCTCCGTTTGACACATTTATTTGCGGGTCAATGTTGAATATCTCACGATAACGTTTCCTCATTTAGACTGCAGATTTCAAAAAAATTTATGTTTCCAATGATTTTTTAAATGTAGCAATAATCTGAAATTTTTAGTAATAAGTGTTAATAAATTTAGCAAGTTATAAAGAAAATTTATTTTTTAACATATCATTAAAAATAACAATTTACTCTCTCATTCAAAGAAATTTTGATTATTTTTGCTATGTAACTTTTACAGTTTATTAAATTTTGCCTCATATAATGTCTGTTGAAAATTTAAAATATAGGATATAAAATGTAGAACGACAGAAAAATTATACAGATTTATCTGCTAAGATAAAATATGAATTTTGTGTTTGTTAAATAATTCCTCAAAGTTCTGAGATAATAGGACATTAAATTGAATAAAAGAAATTAACTGTGAAGTTTACAACATATAATATAAGTTAATAGATATATTATATTATCTTCAAAATTTATTTTTATCAATTTTATCAATTTTTGTAATTTTATTATAATACATATTATATAAAAATTTATTTCTATTTGTTCTCTCTCTCTCTCTCTCTCTCTCTCTCTCTCTCTCTCTCTCTCTCTCTCTTTCTTTTCCACATTCTCTTTCTCTGTCTTTATATACTCTATCTTTTTTCATACATTCAGCTTTTCCCTTTTTTCTTCTCTCCTCTTTTCTTTTTTCTTATTTCTCTCTTTTCTACTCGATTTATTTTTTACATCTTCCCCCTCTTTCCTTCCTCCCTCTCTCTCTCTCTCTCTCTCTCTCTCTCTCTCTCTCTCTCTCTCCCTTTATTTGTGATTTTTTTCTCTATTTCTCTTTTTCCCTTTCTTCTCTTTTTCCAACTCTCTCCCTTTCGATCATTCAATCTATTTTCATCGAAATTCGTGGAAGAAAATCGCTGACCAGAAATTGAAGTGTAACTGCAAAAAACCTGCCATGGATTTGTGCAAGAGTATTATGCCTATCCATAAAATGACAAAACAAAGAAA
>Ga0157363_1006439_pt1 | contig 11030 bp, 13 predicted proteins | sample AttsexASBM1_FD_111477 | JGI IMG/M metagenome (GOLD analysis project Ga0157363, IMG submission 111477) | Fungus gardens microbial communities from leaf cutter ant in Ribeirão Preto, State of São Paulo, Brazil - Atta sexdens ASBM1 | ecosystem: Host-associated > Fungi > Mycelium > Unclassified ...
ATTTATAGGGAATATCATAAATTAAAATATTTAAATAAAAATTGATAAAGAAATCTTTAATATTTAGTGAAAACAACTTAATGTTTGAGGTCACTAATGTATTTTAACAAAAAATATATTTTTAAAGAAAAGGAATTTAGACAAATGGAATTTAAAAATATAAAGAGAATTAAAAGAATTTATATAAAAAATGCGATATATTTTTTATATATATATATATATATATATATATATATATATATATATATATATATATATATATATATATGTATGTATGTATATAGATATATATATCTCATTGCATTTTTTCAGTAATCTAATCCACTGACATCTTTTAAAAACAATAAAGATGATACATTGTACTGCTCATTATTACAAGAATCGTTTTAAATAGGTATAATAGATAAAAGTCAACAGCCAATCGAGCGAGATGTTATGACTTATGATTGAATCTCATACAATATAGATAGCTATTTGTATTGTATAAATTACAAATATAGTTTCCTCATCCTCGAATGAAAAAGTTCTTAATATTCTCGAAATTACAAGCTCCTACTTATCCTAAATCCGTCTACTATGTACGAGCCTTTAAAACAACAAGAACTAGGAAAACAATTCGAGTTCTACGTACAAAATAAGAGGACTTGTGTGAAACTCAGAATGACAGGTGTTCCTTTTTTTTCTTCCCATACAAAACATAGTGATTTTATTCTACAAATAAATTTTGGTTAGTTATTCCTGTTTGAAAACTTGTATGTTGATTCTCTTTTTCTTTTTTTTCCCTTTCTCTATTTGTGATGCGCCACTTAATGTGGTACCGTCATTGGTGCGCATGTGTATTTTATATTCAATAATATTAACAAATAGTGTAACACTCATGATAACGCTGATGAGCATGATGTAATTCGATTTCTTCGTGAAAATGGCAATGAATGCATCAAATGGCGGTGCAGCAATGTAGGCGTAAGTACCAGGTCGCGTACGATGATCGGCCCGGATGATCACGCAGTCGTTACATTTGACACCAAGCTCCTGTCATAAACGGCGCTGACGCTGATGCCGATGCTGCTATCGCCGCCAGCTGCGTGATTCACCATCCTCATCTTCTTCTTCCTCGTTCTCCTCTAAGAGTAATGCCTCCGTGCCCTGAAGAAATCATTAAAGCCTTTAAAAAACTAATAGAAAATGTAGAGATGTTCTGATGACAGAACATCTACATTAATAAAATATTTATTACCGAAAAGTTTTATTAGCCTATATCTCTCTCTAATTGCCCTCATCGGCTGGTGCCTAGTAAGTTTTCCCTTTGTTTTATCAATAAAAATGTTTTATTTATTAAATTGGCCAATTAGCGATATACGCAAGAAATGTGCAACCCTCCCATTTATTACATAAAGGACACAGCATGTCATATTAGCTGCGTTCATAATTTCAGATAAATAAAACAAAAATTTTCCTTGTTAAATATTTTCTTGCCTATTTTCGAAATCTAAAAGCTACAGAAACCATTTTAATAAAAAATCTAAAAATTTCAAAAAATTTTAATTTCCAATATGCTAGCAAAATAATTTTTAAATTTGTTTTATAATTATTTGTATATTCTATTTATTATTATTCTGATTCAAATTGGAATTATATATATATATATAATTATATATATAATATATATATAATTATATTTGTCATGTCTCTAAACTTACTTCTAAGTCAATATCTTCATCTGCGGTAGGTGCGGTTTGTTCAGAACGCGATGAGAGCTGTATAGATGCGCTCGAGTTAGTACCAGCTCCTCCACGATGTAAATGATGGCCGGATACCCAAGTTATTGATAACAGTCTGTCTTGAAATGTACGTCCTTTCACAAGAGCCACTTCAGCTTCCTTTCTCGATTTGAAATTAATCACAATCGAGGGCGTCGCATCATCAACTATTTGATTCACTATTTCACCAAATTGCTGAAGCACAAAAAAAATTGGCAATATTAATTGCATATCATATGTTTATTAAAACATAATGAAAGAAATATGTAATGCCTTATACATAATTATAACAACATAATTATAACAACAATATCAGTTATTAGAAAAAAAAAAGATTGATTTAGGTTTTTAATAATGAAGAAGAAACTTGTGAAAAATAATTAAAACTATTTCAGGAATTAGAAATATAGCACAATACATATAACAACTTTTTATGTATCTTTCAGTTATTTTTGAGCGATAAAAAAAAACTGTGGATCCGTCTCGTTTCATGTGCACATGACATATCATTTTATTCTTCATCGAATTAAATTAGGACACAATAAGAAAACAATACATTATCATAAAAGGAACACTTTATATAGAAATATTATAAATATCATAAATACATAAATCTTACTTGAAAATGCGCTAGGACTTCTGCCTTCTCTTCAGTTTCATAACCAGAGACTAGAAGACTCGTTGGCCGATGATCCACTGAGACATGAGCAAAACTTCCTCTGCCGCGACCCCTGAAGGATATCGTATGCGTACCGCGTGCTACTCGACTAACTTTTGCACCTCTACCCACGCCAGGATTCGTGTTCAAACCCAACGCGGCTGCTTGGGCTCGGAGTTCGTTCAATCTCTTCTGTAACTCACCAGCGTCTTGACCTTCTTGTTGTGCGGTCATTAAATCTAATTCGGCATCCAATATTTCCTTCTGCGCTTGCTCTCTAGACTTAACCTGCGACTTATTACCGCCAATCTGACCGTTTGCAGCCAAATCCTTGCGCAAATTGTCGACTGACTGTTGCATAGTCTTTATCGTTGGCATGATCGATTCCTTTTGCTCCGGATTCTTTTCGGCCTTGTCAATCAAGGCACGCAATTCAATCAGATGCTTATCTAGTAACTCTTGTTTCCTTTTGCGCAGATCAGCAGTCAGCTTTATTGCCTCCTTACGTTTCTCCTCCTGCTTCTTCTTTAATGTTTCCTTCGCCGCTAATATTTCTTGTGTTTTCTTTATCGCAAGAACTTTGTCTTCTCGAGTAGGAATAACAGCAGCTTTAGGTGAAGTTGGAACTAAGGCTTGCGTGACTTGTTCCTCAGTCGAACGACGCGTGGGAACATACTCGTTATCTTCAGTTTTTGTCGATAACGTTACCGCAGCGCCTAGCCTTTCTTTAACAGAGGGACGGCATCCTGAATACAATAAAATTTTTCATTATTAAGTCGCTTAATAATTTAATGTATATCTATATTTATTGTGAATAATAAAAGATATATTTTACCTGGTGGCACATTTTCGATAGCTCCACCAGCCGCATTATTATTGACATTATTATGCCAAAATACTTTAATAAATCTATTATTTAACACAGCCTCTGCGCTTCTGTAAGCAGACTTTGCTTCGGCTGGTAACTGGAAAGTAACCAAGGCTGCCTCAGGATCGCCACCAAAATTAACTTGGATATTTACAATTTTACCAAATTTGGAAAAATGATTATTCAATTGAGTTATATTGTTTAAGCTTCGTGGAACCTTTTTCAGTTCGAGAGAGCAATTGGCTGGGTTATGCACCACTCTCTGTTTCGGTCCTAAACGATTAAAGTCGAACGTTTGTTTGCGTTTTAATGGATTGCTTTGGGTATGGGTTATTTCTGATGAGTTTGTATGGGGAATAACTGGCACACTAATTAGTTCTCTTTGTCCTCTGCCATAAATCCCAGGCGCAGATTGCGGATGTCTACCCCATGGCATTCGTGGCTCCATGCTAGGTGCGTCCGGATTGTATTCTGCAAAAACATCTATCATATTTAATTTATTACATTTTGAAATATATGAAATACCGCGCTTAAACTGTATAATAATACAATATATAATAAGAAATAAATATAATAATTTCCGTTCCTCTGTGCAATGTTCAACTGGTCTCATGACATAAGTTTATAATATATTCCATATCTTTTAACATTGTTTGATTATAGTAATATGCGTTTAGTATATATATGAAGAGGGCCTAATTGAAAGGCCAAAACATGTAATATCGTAATTTAATTATAATTGATTAGACTATAATGATTTTATTTTTTAAAATATAAAGTGTTTGTACTTTAGACTCTTACATGTCCTATTATTATACAATATTTATTTCTTATTAATCAAGAGTCTTTTTTTATTATTATTAATATATAATTATAACACAACTTCATATAACATAGTTGACCCTTTTTTTATAATTTGTCAATTTTAGTTTAAGCCGGAGTTACAATTTTATATGTGTATTAACACTTCGCAGTTTGCATATTTATTACACTGTTGAAATGTCCGAATAAAACAAATTAAATATAATATGAATAGAGCTACATATTTTTTTAATAGTAAATATGTTCCGAATAGATCATGTTAAGATACACATTGGCAGTACTAAAAATTTTTAGCTTACGTTACATATATTATAAATTTTCAGTATTGGCAACATATATATCTAAATGCGATCATAATACAATAGCACCTATTAAAATACTTTGTTTTATTTTTAGTTTTTATCTATAACAATTGCATGTAATAATAGTTGTATGTATTTGTCAATCAGACTTATGTTTTTAAATGATGTCGCTATGCCATCGGCGAATCACAAAGAGTTAATAATTTACATACAAATAAAAGACATATGAGCTTTCGCAGAGACATGTTTTACTTGTATTAGAATTATTTTTGCCATTAATATTACTATATTTTATTTTATTTAAATTATAAATTTAATAGTTTATAATTTGACTAATATTTTAAATTGTTTAAAAATGGTTAATTTTATAATTTTCACTAATGCTTCTTTTAATATATATATATATATATATATATATAGTTAAAAATATAGTTTCCTTCTAAAAAAAATTGCTTTATTACATTATATTAAATCACGTAAGATTATAAGATTTACAATATGTAGAAATACATACCCATATTAGAATGATGGTTCCTTAAGTGAGATGGTGGTAAACTGGCAAGAGGAAGATGTGGCGGTGGTGGATTACCATTAGGACCTTGCGGTGGTTCTGGTACCGTAGGTACTGGAACTGTTCCTGGAGCTTGAGCACTATGAGGCCCGAAACTCAAAACACGACTAAGCGCCACATCTTCTAATACAACTGGGTCTGTTCCGTGATCATAAGGGCAAAGATCTCCTCTCATACAATATCCCTTTTCTAAAATAAAGATAAACAAATAACAAATAATATTTAAATGTTATTTAACAAAAATATTCCTTATAATTTTAAGAATCATTCTATTTTTATGATTAGTCTAAACCTTTAAAGAAATGGCAATTTTTTCACAATAGCTGTCTCCTAAATTATTAAGAGATACATACCGTCAAAATCTCTGCAACGTCTCTTTGCTTGTTGTTGAAAAGAACTTGTCTGATTATTTGGAATACTACCCGCAACAGCCACAACACTTTGTATCGATTGACTAGTCGTAGACAGCCTCATGTCCACATCTCCGTGATTACTATCTTGAGTTGGTGTACCACCACCAGGACTTCCTTCTATTCGTTCCGTTCTATCTACCTCTATCCTTTCAAAGCGATCGATCTTCTTTCGCTCAATTGATCTTGAACGTGATCGGGATCGAAGCGGCGTCGGAGATCTATTCCTGAATCTTGCTCGATGATCGCGACTATCTGGACCGTCGCGTATTCTAGGTCGTATCGGAGATGTACTGCGACTCCTAGTACGTCTAAAAGATAAAACTATATAATAAAATATTCAAGGATTGTTTAAAAATTCTAAAAAAGAGACTCAAAATATTAAAAAAAAAGCCTCTTGTGATAAAGTTTCAACAAAAAAAAAATTTTATTAAATTCTGTTTATTTTAAAATACAAATACGTGATCGTACCGGCGATCATGTCGTCTGGTACTGATCGGTGGAGATTCGTTTCGCCATGGGCGACTTCTATCTCTTTCTCTATCACGCCGAATATGTTCTCTACTTCTAGATCTACGTCTGTCTCTTTCCCACGATCGTGATCGTGATCGTGTTCTCGATCTCATTCTCCCACTCCTATATTTTACATAATATAATAATATAATTGAAATTCCAATATTATTAAGTACTAAATATATTAGTAAATGTATTTAATGTACTGAAATTCTTGTATTCTTATATTTTTGAGCTCTCCTGTTTCATATAAACTATAAGCATGATGAGCATTGACTTTATAAATATTGTAAACATCGAATCATCACAGATAATTTTATCTTCAAAGAAAGAAAGGAAAGATTACCTGCTTCGAGATCGTTTTTCCTTTTCTTTATCCTTATCTGAATCAGATTTTCTAGTCTCGCGTTTACTAATTACTGCAGGAGCCGATCCATTAATTTGAAGTGGAGCAGGGGGATTTGTAATAATAGGTACTAGTGGAATTGTTGCATCTATTATTTTCTCCGTTGACGATGATACAACTGGAGCTGATGGATTTACGCCAGGTGGTGTCCCACCACCATCTGGATCGCTCTTAGGCGGTGGAAACACATAATCCTGAGTCTCCAACGTCTTGAAAAGCAACTCCACAAAGTTTTTGGTTTCTAAAAACAACAATTACAGTATGTTTTTCACATCAGGAAGGCGATAGATAATCAAATTTTCAATTTCTTTAGAAAATTTTGTATAAACGCACCTTTTTGCAGAAATACATCCAATTGTTCAACCATGTCACCGCGGAGTTCCTCCAAAGTTTTGTCTTTCTTGACCAATGCATAAACATATTTGGCCAAAGCAGCAGGATCTGCATCGCATCTAGCAAAAGAAAATCAATTATTTAATCATCGACATTCACTTGACAGACACAACAATGTAAAAAGATATATAAATAAAACAAAAAATATAAATGTTTCAGTTTAAGTAAAAAAAATTATCATGTATTATTATTTTATAGCTTATATGAAACAAGCTAAGAGAAAACGTATATTAAATGTAATTCATATCTATTTTAATTTAAGAATTTTATATATTCTAAATAAGATTTTACTGTATAATAAATTATTTTAAATTAATAGTAACTAAATTACCTGCTATCTTTTTGAATAACTTTACATCTTATTTTTTCTTTACTTTTTTAATTCTATAAATCATAATCGTATAATTCACAATTAGTAACAAAAATTATAAATGACATAAAGCTTTTTTTCAGCTTAAAATTTTTTTCAAATGAAATGTTAGAAATCTCTAAATTACAAGATGAATAAGAAATATTTTGTATGTCGTATATCATTGTAGTATTTTAACGCAAATAGATCGTTCAACATGTACTTTGTAGACTTAATGAAAGCAAAGCTTACATTTAATTAGTTTTCTCCTTTTATAGAGATAAAAATAAACTTCTTTAAATAGTTATGTAATAAAAAGTTATATAAATAAAATAAATCAATATAATCAAGTGAAAAATTATGACATAATGTTTAATCATAAAGTCTGCTTACTGAGAACAAAAATTAAACTATACACTAAAATATACAAAGCATGTAGTATCTACTGGCTCAATAAAATAATTTCCTAATCACCCTAATAATTGCGGAATATGACAAGGATAATCCTCATAAGCAAAAATACCAAAATTTTTATCTACTTAATCCAACACAAATGCATAATGTTGCTGTGCACAATTTGCAATATATTAAACAAGGGACCAATAAATAATAGCGCAATACGATCCCAGAATTTAATATTCGCATCCAATTGATAAATCGGTTAAGAAGAGAGATGGTTAAATATTGACTATATTTGATAGAACAAAGCCGAGTAATGCTGGTGCAGACGAAGACAGGTGCAAGGGTATTCGGGGGATGGAGAGGAAGAAATACAGAAGTGGCGATTGTCAATGCATCTCTCCCGTGTAAATATATATCATGCCACACGGAGTGTGCAGCACAGCACAGCATTAACCACATGTACGGCCATTTACGAACACCGAGCGCGTACACACACGCACGGAGTGGTGCACTCTCTTCAGGGGGGTACAAGACTGGCCTACTTACAACGGTTCCAGCACGGCAGTAAGCCAAGCCTTGAACACGTCCGGATTGTCGATTATCATTCTCGGTGAGTTCCGTGTCACGGTTTGGCATAGAAGGCCTCACGGACACACGTCAATCACACGGAGTACCACAAGAGAGCGTGAAACCAGTACCCTCCTAAATGAAGACAGTCGCCATTCTGAAATCGGTCGCTATTACATTGGCAAGGAGCAATTGCGCGTATCTAGATGGCGCGCCAATCTGAGAAAATGCCACGGGAACTCGGGAACAGCTGCTGCCGCCGCCGCGTTTAAAGCCTTACATCCAAGGTGCGAGAAGTCGAGGACTTGCTTTGAATTACGGTTTCTTATTGGTTGAAATCTGTTATTCCTATTACCAGGAGATTGATTCTTGCCCGTATTCCATAGTCAGACCTTGTACTTAAGGCTTCCTTAAATTTATCTTTAGATACTCTACGAATTATTTCATTGGCTGCTGAGTATCTAAAGATAAGTTTAAGGAAACCTTAAATATAAGGCCTGACTATGAATACGAGTATCTGTATCTTGAAACGAAGTGAAAATTATAAAAATGAACGAATTTACTGAATATTTTATTGGTCAACACTTAGTAAATTTGCTCACTTTTGTAATTTTCACCTCGTTTCAAAACAAGGGATCGATTCTGTATCTTCAAACAAGTTAAAATTACAAAAATAAGCAAATTTACTAAGTGTTGACCAATGAAATTATCAGTATTCTAGTAAGTTCGCTCAATTTTGTAATTTTCATCTCGTTTCAAGATATAGAATCGATCTCCAGAATTGATACCCTGTGCTTTTAAGTATAAACCCCTGCGCAATGAAGGAAATATTAGGAATAGGAATAAATATTAAGATTTCAACCTATAAGAAATCGTGTATTCCGATGTATCCAATTTCTCATAGGTTAAAATCGTTTATCCTTTATTTCTAATTCCTTATTCCTACTATTGTGCGTAAGGCCTCAGTCTGATTTTTATTGCTGCACTCTTTAAATTGATGCACACAGTGCGGTTGAAGTGAAAAAATATATGTTTCACTTGAACTTATTGCAGTTCAGAAAGTGCAGCAACAAAAAATAGACCTTGTATTAGGCTTAAGGGTATATTCACACATGTTTAAGCTACATAAATGTATGCATGAAGAGAATTATCCAATCATATTTATGTACAACTTTATAAAAGAAATATGATTGGATAATTTTCTTTTGCATTTGTTTAGGCAGCTATGCAAATTGTGTAGATATTTAGTTTAAAAAAAATCGGTTAAGAAATTATAAGAAGCTCCACATAATAAAAGGAACAGGGAATAGAGAATAAGAATTTTAACCTATCAGAAATCATGTATTGTGAAATATATAGTTTCTGATAGGTTAAAATTTTTATTCTCTGTTCTCTGTTTCCTGTTCCTTTTAATTTGGATCTGCAATAGATGATTCAAGTCTTAAGCCATAAGAAATTGACCAATTATAATCGAATGCGAGAAGAATAATCAACTGTGATTTGTCCATTGCTTATGGCTTAAGACTTAAAAATTTATTGTAAATCCGGACTTATTGTATATACGGAACCCCTAAGGAGTATATCCACATAACTTGCATAGCGGCATAAACGTATGCATAAAGAAAATTATCTAATTACATTTCTCCTATAAAGAAGCACGTAAAATATAATTGGATAATTTTCTTTACGTTTATGCAACTGTACAAGTTGTGTGGATATACTCTACAGCTAAATCCCTGGCCGCTCCACCGATGAGATACTATTAAAGACATCCTTACAGGAGTTCGCGTCCTTGAGAATATTGAAGTGATTAAGAGTTAACTGATAATATTGTATTAATTTTATGATTTATTAGTTTAGAAGACGTATTTATGCATTTACAACTCAATAATACTCGAACTTTTCTTTAAAATTATGATTTCAATATTATCGTCAAAGTTGATTATCACAGAGATAAAATTGTATAACAGAAAAAAAATTGTAATTTTTCTACAGTATATAGAATATTATAGCTTTACAAGTATGCACAGTTATTTATACAATATTTATATAATAAAAAACATTTATATAATAAAAAATGAATTTAATAATGCATAAGCCAAATATTTATGTTAATAATAGCAAATTTAAATTAATTGTCGATAATGTCAGCGTTCTTCAATTACCTCCGGGCCCTTTTTATACTACCGAAAATTTGCCCAGGGTTGACGGTCTTTAATAGCATCTCGGTGCCACTTTCAGATTTCTCTTTGTCTTTATTCACAATTGTGGATGTAGTACAGACTCGCGTCACATCGTTTTTTGATACTGCGATTTTATCAGCAGTGTAATACGTAATTTACATCCATGTTATAAAAAGATGTTGGTGCCGCTAGTGTACGAGAGTTTCGAACTGTTTCGGGAGTTTCATGAAAAAGACCGAGGAATGGGATGATTGCTGTTTCTACTATCATAGGATTCGAGAAGATCGAGGAATTTAAAGGTTGTTGATTTGATATTTATATTTATGCTCAACTGCTTTAATGTGATCGAGCAATAAGCTACAATGGATGAAAACGAGACCATCATCGAATTGAAGAACAATGAAGTGAATGTAAGCAATATGAATAATTTAATAAAAATATGTAACCATATATGAAGAATACATTGTGTACTTAGATTCATAACTTTTATAGATGCCCGTGCCGAAAATAAAACACGATTGGTATCAAACGGAGACCCATGTAATTGTGACAATACTCGCTAAGAATGTAGAAGATATGAAAGTCGTATATGGAGAAAATACAGTACGTATCTTCACTGGCTTATCTGTTATCAGATTTTATCAGACTATAAAGGAGCCTTGAATGACAGCATATCTCACAGTTATTTTATACATATATCTTTGTTTTTTTTTTTTTTTTTTTTTTTTTTTTAAAAATTTTTTTTTTATATTTTTTTTTTTTTTTTTTTTTTTTTTTTTTTTTTTCTTTTTACTTACATTTTTATTTTTTTTTATTTTTGGTTTAC
>Ga0157363_1006440_pt1 | contig 11029 bp, 3 predicted proteins | sample AttsexASBM1_FD_111477 | JGI IMG/M metagenome (GOLD analysis project Ga0157363, IMG submission 111477) | Fungus gardens microbial communities from leaf cutter ant in Ribeirão Preto, State of São Paulo, Brazil - Atta sexdens ASBM1 | ecosystem: Host-associated > Fungi > Mycelium > Unclassified ...
GCAAAACACGAGAACGAAAAAACAAAAGTGAGAACCTACACAAGGAGAGAGAAAAAAAAGAGAGAGGAGCGAGAAGAGGGGTGAGAGAGAGAGAGAGAGAGAGAGAGAGAGAGAGAGAGAGAGAGAGAAGTCTAGGTGACCGCGCGCTGCATTATCGATGATGCTTGCGCTTTTCTCTCTCTCTCTCTCTCTCTCTTTCTCTCTCTCTCTCTCTCTCTCTCTCTAGCCTGTCTGGCTAACTCTATCCTTCGCGATCGAACCCACCCCCGCCTTCCTTTTCGACGGCTATCGCATATGGCTGGCGCGCGTTTTCTGCGATCAACTATGCCGATGTTTCGCGAAAATTTTTTTTCGCATATTCCGCGATCCCACCCGACTGCAAATTCTCTCATTCTCTCATTCTCTCCCTTTCCTCTCGCTTCCTTCACCCCGTCTCTTTTTCTTCTGTCTCCTCCTCCCGATGATCGACGATTGCAATTTAATTTGGCCAGTCGGTGAAAATTAGATTAGTGCCTCGCGCGTCTATTCTCAGATCTCCACGACTCACGTGGTGATTTGGCGTAGAGTTTCAACGTGAAAAGAATAACCGCGAGTATGATTTGCAAGAAGAGGACGATAGGAAGAAAGACGTTCACACTTGGACGCGTCTTTCCTGTAAAACACATCGAATGTATCGTGTTGCTCCACGGTCGATCGAGTTCCGCCAAGAAGACATCGTTACGTGGTGCTTATAAACTTGGAGAATCTTTCTACGATCCTTGCCAAATTTGATACAGTGTGATGGCGAAATATTGAGTGTCGCGAAAAGAGGAGATTGTCTAGACTAGAGACCCTAGTGGAATCTGATCACGAACGATTTCGTCAAATCCTACGAAAAGAAGGATGTATACCAGTCTCTTCCTCTCTGCATACATTATTTCACTTTATAGAGACAATATAAGTTAAAATGAGATATATAGAGATAGACAGTATATATATATATATATATATACATACTAAGAGATCTTCTATTAAGAGTCTGAACTTTCGCCGCGTTTTATATGCAGGGTCTCTAGTTTTAGCAAAATCACGCGAGAGATAAGAACATACATTCACTATTTCTCTCTCTTTTTATTCTATCTCTTTCTTATCTCTTTTTCTCTTCACTCTTTGGAAGTTGTTAAAACATGGCGGATCAGTCAAAAGTGGTTGTTTCGTGTCCAAACTATTAGAGGGTTTCTAGTATACCTTTCTTTCCCATAGAATTTCGACAAAATCGCGATTGAACTCTGTTATGGAATCTCTGAAGTCGAGACAAGAACGAATCTTCTCATTCTACGTTCCGTCATTATCGTTCGAGGCGAAGTGTCGCTCTCTGTGGAAGCCTCTCGTTGTCAGCGACTTCGAAGATAGGCAATACGTCTGAACGTTGGAACGTGCGTCGGATTTATGATTCACGCAGTCGCGGTTCACACTGCTCGTATCGGAGCAGTTCGTGAAAAAATATCGAGATAATTTTTTTTTATTTTTCACCTCGGGCATAGTCGCGCAATTTGGAACTCATTCGATCCGCCGTGGTATCACGTTATTTTCGCATCATGCTCGATCCCATTCAAATTAAATTAACGAGCGGCACATATGTCGCTTCATCCGTCCTTTTTGTAATTCATTTCTGAGGTATCTGAAAATTTAGCTGGATACAGATTTGAAAATAATTTTATTTGAACCATCGAAGTAATTACATAGGACACTCAAATTGGTTGCTAGAACGTCAAAATTATTATGTACACATTCTCATTAAGCTTGAACATCCCGTACGTCATCATTCTGTTAGCTAAACAATTATTTTGGTAGTCCAATTAATTATTTATTATGCAAGTTATTTTCAGATCATCGCAGCAACGTTGTAATGTTACTGCAACATTGCCAGAATATTCTATTGCTGTTATGAATATATTGAATATTTAGTTAAATTTTTAGATACTTTTTTACAAAATCGTTCTTTCCATATGTCAGCTGTATTAAACGCATTCGTTCCAGCACAAAATTCGCGCTACCTTTGAAGAGATTTCGGAAGATGTCTGTTCCGAGAGATGTCGACTTTGGCTAGGAACGCGAAACGATATGATATTTTGCAATTTCTGGAATGACAAGAATTCGGCGGAACGCTCGACGACACGATTGAGTCATGATTCCGTCGTCGCGAGTTTAATCGGCCTTTGTCTCAAAGTGCACGGAAGGAAGGAAGCGTTTTTCGCTACGAAGAGAGAGACGATAAAATTACCCTTAACCTCGGTGAATACATACGTCCGGGGTCAATGACACCCTGTTGTCTCGTTTCCCCTCGTCGCGCATGCGCACGGTTTTGACAGTTTCGCGAAGCGAAAGGAGGAATCTAGGAGCATAGGATACGCTCGCACCGACGCGACGATGCTGTTTTGCTCGTTAATACGGAACAATGATCGGTTTCCGGTCGGCAAAGTGCAGCGGAGTGACGAGATATTCCGTTCAGTGGGACATTCCCAGGCAGGAGAGGAGCAAGAACGATGTTTGACGCTGGATTTAGATAGCATCCCCTGCGTTCTTCTCGTCGTTGCGTTGTACATGGATCTGATATAAGGTACGATTAGGGAAAGAGGTAGAGAAGAAGGTGTATATATTTAAAAGAAAGAGAGACAAATGCGAATGTATCGATTGGGCTAATTGTTTAGAGAAGTATATAAATTATGGAAAGATTAGGCAAAATTTTACTATATTTTACTATACTATTTATTATATTATATAATATACTATTTTATTATATTTAAATATCAATGGCTATATTCGGAATACTTATTATGTAATTGTTGGAAATTTTCTTCGCGTTGATTAGATTATGCTTTTAAACCTGAAGGAATAAGTTCTCTTTCAACGAAAAAACTTATAAAAGTTGCAAACTAAATGTTCTGCTGATCGCAGCCATTGGCTGCTTGTGTAAGATTCTTTATATTTTTTAATATATATGATTGGTTCATACATTTAGCGAGGAGTTAAGAACCAATCATATTAAAGAATCTTACAACAATTGCTTTATCCACAACGCAGCCATTGTTTTGCAACTTCTGTAGGAATATGATTGATTTATATATTTGAGATTCAGTGAGGAGCTGAGTAAGGGAACCAATAGCTAGATGCAGAAAATGCCTAAAAATAATTTTGTTGGTGGCATCCGAGATGGCGTCAAAATAACTATAATATGTAAAAATTTCAAGCAATGCTACAAAAATTTTGACATTCTAATGTAACCAGCTTAAACTATAATTAGTTTGATGGCTAACAAAATTATTTGCAGATCTGTATGAGTTAAATTTTTAGATATTTCAACGAAATCGTTCTTTCCGTGTATTAGAAAATCTTAGCAATTGTAAAACTACTTTTTCTGCTGAATATGATCATTCCTACCGATTGCGACAAACCGGAGATATCTAGTCAATCGATCATTTATATTTATGTGTTATCAAATGGAATGACTGTGTTATTCTCTATGGAAAAAACAATTTTGCTGAAGTATTTAAAAATTTAACTAGATACACACAGATCTGAAAATAATTTTAATGGACCATGAAAATAACTACATGGATTGCTCAAGCTGGTTATAATGTCAAAATTTTTTGTATCAATTCTTATCATGCATCAATTCTTATCATGAGATTCCCACAAAATTATTTTGATGGTTCAATAAAATTATTTTCAGATCCGCATCTAACTAAATTTTTAGACTTCAGCAAAATCGTTCTTTTCGTGTAGTCGCGATGATGTTATTTAGTGCAAGCACCTTGGAAAATTTTTACATTTTTAAACCCCTCCATACGCGAATTGATACGGATATTTTTTTTTTACCAGCCCGATAACGTGCGTATAAATAATCATTGAACTTGGACCGCGCAGTTGCGTCGCATTCGTTTCCCTATCGAGGAGCATTGTCACTGTTTTGTATTCGAGATTTCACCTAATAAAATGTAATGCTCGATCATGTTTTGCGGAGAAAGGGAAAGAAGGAAAGAGAGAGAGAGAGAGAGAGAGAGAGAGAGAGAGAGAGAGGAAAAATAATGGACGATATTATATCATATAAAGACGTAATCACGCTAGCTATTGCCGACTGTGATTGATGATTATTTATCAATCAATTAGAGCGAAACAATTGACAACTGGTTTACTCTGATTGGTTGACTAGTGATCACCAATCATAATTACAATCGATAATCACTAGTGTGATTAAGGCTTAACTGATACTTCTTAGGAGTTATATGTTTATCGCGATTTAAGGGGAAAATAATCGCACGGGGGCAGAGGAAACGACAGATCTTTGTATTTTATCAGAAATCGCAAAAAAGAAAAGCCATGAGAACAATTGGATTGATTGATCGTAACAAAACGCGATACTCCGTATTTGGCTGTATAGATGGAAAGACTATAGTTTGATTGAAAGAGGATTTTTTGACGCAAAAGAAATGCTCGAAAATTCGAGATTTATCACCAGTCTCTTCGGAGAACCGCATCGCACACATTGTCACTTGTGCCGTACGTCGATAAGCTATCGAGTTGGTGATTGCGGGCGAAAAGGACAAACACCCGCAATAAATTGCAAGCCGAAGCTAAATATAGTAGAACAACCTCGCCTTTTTTTCATTCTTTTTTATCGCGTAGAGCCTGCGATCGCTAGAAAATTTTAGTGAGGACGGTATTATAAAATGTCGGCTTACAATTAGAATAAATGTCAAATTAACGTAAAATCATAATACAGAGCCTTTATTCGAAAATTGGAAAAATCCTATGCGAAAATACAATATTCTTTACGTAAAGAAAGGTTTTGCTGAAGTATTTAAAAATTTAATTAAATGCAGATAATAAATTTTGTTAGACTACCAAAATATTAGGTGTGGGAAAAAGTTCGTGGCGTTTTTTCCGTTAGATGGCATTAAAAAAACGCCACGAACTTTTTTCCACACCTAATAATTATGAACGTTCGAGCTGATTATTATAGAATATCAATTTTTGCAATATTGCTCATGATGCTTGAGTTTTCTACACAAATATTTCGATGATCCAATAAAATTATATTCAAATCTAAATTTTTAGGTACTTCAAAATCGTTCTTTCTGTGTATTAAACAAGTACTCATATTAAAGCTAGTCTTCAAGAATCTTCAGCAAACTCTTTTACATGAGTCACAAATTGGGTGTTTAATTTTTTATCGTGGAAATGATTCATAATTATTTCTTCTTGCCAAAATTTAGGGAAAGAAGACATGTGTCCTTCCTTGTTCCCCTTTCAGATTGATTGTGTCTTGAAATAAGGTAAAAATTACAGAAACAAATTCACTAGAATATTCAAAATTTAATTGGTCAACACCTAATGAATTTGTGCTATATAGATCATTTTTCACCAAGCCCAATTTTTTCTATAAATAACGTGGGGTGCATTATTTTAGATCTGTATTTAGTCAAATTTCTAGATATCTAATATATTTCATCAAAAAATCATTCTTTCCATTAGCATCATAGATTTTCAATATGGATTTAAGAATACAGAAGTCTTTCATCCTCCTTCCTCCTTGAAATTAGTCTCGATTCGCGACGTCCTCTTCGCGTTCGTTCTCGTTTCCGCTGCATTCCGCTGACATTTCGTTTTAACGGCGGAACATAGCGTGACGACGAGGGGGAAACACGTCCGCCGCACGCTTATTTGCGAAATTCGATCGCGAAAACAGAAAGGAGCGCGTGGAGAAGGAGCCACGGGTCGGGAACGGAGGAGGACGGTGAGACGGAAACTAGTTCCGCGCGCGGCTAAGATCAATACTTTAAGTTGTGCAAACAAGACCGGGTTTGGCGCGGAGCGGCGCGAGTCGTGGCTCGCGTGTGGTGATTACACGCGCATCGCGGTGCAACGACTCCGCACCGCGCGTTGCGTTGCAACGTCTGCAACGGGTGCAACGTGCAATGCCACCACGACGATATCGCCCGGTGTCACGGGCATGCACGCACGCACGCACTCACGCTCGTTCGCTCGCTCGCTTCGACCGACCGATCGACCGCGTTGGCTAGGTCAGTAAAATCGGTACATGTACTTTTACATTGCGCGATTACGCCTCTGGTCACGACTCCGCGTATCTGTCCCTATGGATATCGTTGATACTAACTTATCGTCGGGTCCGGAGTCCAGGATCGGTATTTCGTATACGTTCGCATTTGCATAACTTACCGTCGAGTGTTATCGGGTATCGCGGCCGATTATTGTGAATGCCATTGCTAACGATCCCACGTATATATATCACAGATATTTCGCGGTCGTTTCTCGGCCGGCGATAACAGTATCTGACGGATGGACGAACGGACGGGTGGCTTCGAGGAGAACCGACTCTGATTATGTGTGAGTGAGTCATCTCGCGAATTTGTAAACATGGACGCGAACACCAATCAGAAATTGCGACGCGATCGTTTAATTCTGACGATCGTTTTCTTTTCGTTGAAGGCGATCAGCGTGTTGACCGAATTGCTTTGGTCGCGATAATTATAGGAACAGTGATGAAATGCAGGACTATTCGTATTCATCATATATGTATAATATGTTGATCTACATATATATTATTGTATATTGATGAGAACGAAAAATGTATTTAGAACGAGATTTTATATTCATCATGCTGGTGAACGCTATAAAAAAAATTTTATGACTTTTGAAGTGAATTATTTATTTCTTGAAAATTTTATGAGAGAGTTACTGAATCGAAAAATTGCTCGGAAAAAACGATTCTGCTCAAGTATCCAAAAATTTAGAGACAGATCTGAAAATAATTTGGACTATCAAAATAATTATAATTATAATTACTGATGTATAAGATTACTGATCAATCAAGCTTGAGTACCCTGTATAATTATTTTGATGCTCCAACGTAATTATTTTTAAATTTGGATCCAGTAAATTTTTTGATATGCAATTATATATTTTTGCAACTTTTTTTATGTATGCTTTGAAAATTTTGTAACTTTCTTGAATATCCAATTCTCTTTCTCATACACTGAAAAAAATGATGTATTAACAACATATAAGAATTATGTTGAATCAAAGCTCCTTTAAGATGAATCGTTCAATGAATTAATGCCTTTGTGAGTCATGCATTAGACATTGAAAAGGATCCGAACAAGGATTTCGAAACATATGGATTTTGTTTGAGAGATTAAATAAAGGAAATATTTCACACCGAGATCCGGTACATGGCTCACAAAAGCATTAATTTATTATATTAACAGTATTATTTATTATATTTCCAGTATAACTGGAAATAATTTTGTTAATTCAATAATATCATTAATGAAATAAATACTTATACTCTTATTTTAATAAAATTTTATTTGTTTCATTACTGTTGTTATAAATCAACAAGATTATTTTCAATTAAAATAGTGCTGTTGAAATAACATCATTTTTTTAGTGAAAGAAATGTAAAAGAATATTGCTGATAAATGAAAATTTGATAAAATAATTATCAAATATTGGGTTGTCCGGAAAATTCGTGCCGATGTTGAAGGAAAATTAAAACGGAAAAAATTTAAATTTTAATATACATTTATTAAATTATATAGGTTAGTCGGCACGAACTACCCAATATATATTTTGTTTAGCGCATTGGTATAATATTTAGTAAATGTTACCAATTATAATAATAGATAACAATAATTATTACTAATCGTTTGGTAATAATTAAAAAAGTGAAATTAGCGAATTTAATTTTAAGTGAATTTAATTTTTGATTATATTAACTTTTGATTGATTTAAGAACTAGATTTGATTATTATTTTTTTTAGTCAAATGTAAATAATAAAATGTGTCAGATACAATTACTTTTCGTTAACGTCATTGTCACCCGACACTCACCGGAATATTTTGTGGGAATATAATTCAGAATTGTGGTCACATTTGACTGTCAACTTGAGTTGAGAATACCTTTTCCCGCGGTCGTAAATCGCAAAGTCTTAAGACGTCTATTTCCTCGCTGCAGTCCCATTGAATTATGACGTCGGAAACGGGAGAAGCCATGTGAACTTTTCACTTGCAATATACGTCGAAATAAATTAATTCTCTTGCGTATTGCACGTCCAATATTGTAGATCACTAAAATCTATCGAAAACTCTCCTTCTTTGGTTCATGATTAGATAATAAATTAAAGTCTCGATTGAATTATTATGAAATTTATTATTTGAAATTCAAACTCTAAGTCTTAATTGTGCTTACGTGATTTTAATTTATTACTGAAGTACTAAAAGTAAAAGAAGTTTGAAGTACTACAAGTATTAAACATGTTGTTTTTAATATTTATAATAAATAAGTAATTAATTATTCATACACGAATGGAAAACACTATATTCCACTTTCAATCCACTTTAAGGCTGTATTTCAAGACCGACAAATAATAGAAACATCTTGCTTGAATTACAAATATAAATTTCCAAGAAATATTATTAGGCACAAAAAAACCGACAAATGTATACATATGTATATTTCATCGATTTTTATTTAATATTGTTTAATTAATTACCGTCTTTTAATATTAAATTGATCACTATTGGAATTCTGAAAGGAAAGAATTGACCATTTGACTTTCTTTACCTCGACGTTCTTTCAGAAAATACGACGTCTTTTGTAAACGTATGAGACAGAACGACGATCAATAATTCTTGCTTACGAGATCCCTACATGTCAGCAAAACGGTTGGCTATTATTATGACCATTGAAACGCTCCGAGCATTGACATCGTCATCGCAAACGTTCTCTTTCGAGAGAAGCATAAATAATAAAACATCGGAATCTCTCACATTCTAGGGCCATTCGTCTATTTTCAGTCTCTTCGTCCGCAATTACCTCTTTTGTTTTTCGCAACGCTAATCTTAGGACTATGATAAAAAAATTTAAACAATAAAAATTTAAGCAGTAATAAACCAATCACAATACAAAAAGTAAGGCTACAACGTACAAACAATAAATCCAACATGTTTCCTTACTGCTGTTGTTGATTTTCTTACTTCTTGAGTTTTTTGTGAGTCATCTCTTAAGAGCTGTTGTTTGTAGTTGTTAAGTTTTTTCTTTTCTTCTCCTTTTTTTTTGAAGAAATAGAATTATTTCATTCTCTCATTAGTATCAGTCGATCGTAAAATTTTATCGATATTTCTTCGATTGTGCATTTATTAATTTTTCTTATATATCTTAAGTATTTTCATATTTTTTACGTTTGTCTTATGTATTTGCACGTGGCTAAACTTTTTTATACGAATTATGTATTGTATTATGTCATTTTGATTCCACGGAAGTAATTAGTTCCTTTTAATTAACATAAATTAAATGAGTTTACAGACAAAGTCTACTGTTCGTCTCACGCAATCAGCTGACGGCAATCCTACTTTCCGAAATTTCGACCGTAATATATTCTTGGAACGGCTCATCAGTTTAGAACGAATCGAGCATTAATCAGATCGCGGTTAGTGGGCACATCAGTTCTAAATACAGTACCTATCTCGATTTCTTAGTTCAATCAATCTTTCTGTTTTCTCGCTTTTGAAAGTTTTCCTGATATATTTCAACGCTCAATTGTATGCTCATTTTATTTTAATTCTTCGTTAAAATATTTCGATATAATAAAAATGGTAACATCCGTTTTATGAATACAACGATATGTATAATATAACAAAATTATTTTAAAACGATTTTTATTATACGATATTATAAGAATGTAAAGTTTTGGCAGGCAATTACTACCTTTTCGACATTGATGAGACCGGTGTGACCAACTTGCGACTCTCGCATTGATCCGATGACATGTTAACACATCAATCATAATATGGGAATCGAAAGTTATCCACGTCAAGGGAAACTGAAAAAGTAGTAATTACTCACAAAACTTCAAACCAAAATAACTTGTAATTTGTAAAGTAATTTTGTTAGATTTACTTCATTATGCATTCATATTAAAAATTATATATCTCTTCGTTCTCTAACATAAATAATTTTTCTCAGTGAGCATTATGCTTACAATAAAATCAGTTAGAATCGTACAATTTGAGATCATATTTGATCATATTTGAAGTCTATTTTTGTTAGTTTACGAGACAAAAAAGAGGTGTTTACGTACACGAGGATCTCTGCCTGTATCCATTCACTGAAAGAAAAGTCTGATAATAGCTACTAAATATTGAAATAATTCCAATGAAATGTTTAATTAATGTAATCAAAAATAATTTGATTTTCCTAAATATTTAGTAAGTATTACGATTGGTATATTATTATGTTTACAATACTTAAATATTTAGAAAAGTAAAATTCTTTTTGATTATACAATATAATCGTACATTTGATCAAAATTATTTCACTCAATATTATTATTATATATTACTCTCTTTTTTTTTAGTTTAAAATATATCTCAATAGAAACGTATATTTTTGATGAAAAAGAAAAAAAACCGCTCTCTTTCTACATAATAAAAAACTCCAAGAAAAATGGAGTGCGAAGATACTTTTTTTCATTTGCATAACACAAAAACAAAAACAGTTTTGTTAAAGTATCTAAATAAAAAAATTAAACCAAATACAAATCTGAAAATAATTTGTTAGACTACCAAAATAATTATGTAGGACCAAAATGTCAAAACTTTTTGTAACTCTTACTTAAGTTTCCTACAAAGTTATTCTAATGATCCAATAAAATTATTTTCAGATCTGTATCTAAATATTTAAACACTTCAACAAAATACCGTGTAAATATATTCCTCCGCATTAAATGTTTGACGATTCCGTTTCCCGCGCTCTCGTCATTCTGTCACACTTAACTATAAAGTTTGCGAATACCATTTTCGCGTTAGGCACGTAGAACACGCGCAGATTGAATATACGCACATCCGCTAATATAGATAACAAAGAAGGGAGTCAGCCGTCAGCTATCAGTTGTATTTTAACAATATATATATATATATATATATATATATATATATATATATATATATATATATATATTCTAAAACA
>Ga0157363_1006441_pt1 | contig 11029 bp, 6 predicted proteins | sample AttsexASBM1_FD_111477 | JGI IMG/M metagenome (GOLD analysis project Ga0157363, IMG submission 111477) | Fungus gardens microbial communities from leaf cutter ant in Ribeirão Preto, State of São Paulo, Brazil - Atta sexdens ASBM1 | ecosystem: Host-associated > Fungi > Mycelium > Unclassified ...
AAAAACTTTATTCACACACAAAAAATTATATCTACGTATCGATGATAAAAGTTAATATATATTGTAAATGAATCAAGTCATAAATGAATCAAGTCTTCATTCATAATGTGCTAGCTAGTAAACTTGACGATTCATGGTTTCTTTATTCATGTATGCTAATTGCGGAGTACAGATTACGCCGGTCACGAGATTCGGTAGATATCGTGGTAAACTAATCGAATGCAACATCGATATCGATTCTTATACGTGCGTATATATTATTGAACATATGTTTTAATTTGTATATCATTAGATTATATAATTAGATATTATCGACAATTACAGAGACTATTTCACATTAATTAGAAATAGCAATATTTGAAGTGGAATTTTTCTCTCAAAATATCTCATATTTCCACATATTTTTCGAATTCGTTGACCAAGAGAAATCGTGATAATTTCTGTGAATTAAATTTTCGACGATCATATAAATAGAGAAAAATGTGTAAATGAATAAAGATTATTTCTGCAAACGAAGATAGATATCATTTCCTCACGTTTACATTTAAATAGCTGAAGTCAATAATTAATTAATTTCAATCTGTCGATTGACGCGCTATAAGAAATTCAATATTTGATAAATGAATTCACGTACAATATTAAATCGCGCACAGACAATCGAGTGCAATGCTTGTAGATTCGGATACAGGGAGATCTCTTTGTCGCCGATCACGAAGGCCAACGTTCGTACATTACACGTTGCCACTTTTCATAGCCGATAAATATCAGCTGCGTCCACTATAGCGTTCTTCGCCTTTGGCGATTAGTCACGTTTCGATTTCGTGAGACGATCGACCGCTGCGCGAAATGGGCCGCCTGCTAAGCAACGCGTTTTAAACGGCCGTTCATGGCCTGCGAATCTACTACGTGTCCACGTAAATTTTCGTTTCAACAAGCTCTTCGGCTCTTTCGTGTTTACTCGAGACTTGACACTCCATTATTGTAAAAACAATTTACTTGGATGCTGTTGACAATATTAAATAGATTAAAATATACTTTTAATAACATAAAGAAATTGATACACAGTTATAATTGATTTCTTACAAACCGGATAATATCAGTAATGATTGAATGATAACATTTATGTTTCGCGTATCTAAAGCAATTGCATTATCAGTCAGCTGTTGAGCAAGTGATTAATCGTGTCATGCATTTATTTGTGCGCACGACTTCACGATTGAGATATGAGACGCGACGTGTTTTCCAACCGTACTTTCCAGAATTTGGAACAGAAAATCGACAACGCACGAAATCATCCATCATCGAACGCCGAGATATATTCAGTTAATTTTTCTGTTACTATCAGCGTGTCGTGGAGTGTAAAGCAAATCGTTTCTGCGCGTTGATTACAACGTGAACGCAATTTAAAACGAAAACTTCAACTGAATGAGAGATTATAGTTGCGCGCGGCCTTCTGTCACGTTATCGACCGCTTAATCACCACCAAGGCACACCTATCACCGATAACGTGCGGTCTGTATGCGTGGCTCCGTATATTCCTCCGACACGGCAAGACGCGACCTTCTCGCGCCGACAAAAACAAAAAGAAGATAGAATTTAATAAAGACTAAAGACATAGAACACGGACTGCGCCATTCGTATGTAAAATCGATCGACAAAAATGAGAGAGATAGAAACGCAAAGATGATCAGTCTCTATCTCTTACTGTCATTCAATCATCTTACATTAGAAAAACAAGGAGATTCGATCGAGAGCTTCGATCGAGAGCTCCCTCTTTCTCGTTTTTGTTGACTATTTTTGATACGCACTATTCAGATATTCCATCTTTGTTAAAGACAATCGCAAACGATACGTTCACTTGACAAATATTCCAGACAAGTGTTTACACGAATCATCCACGTTTGCTGAATATTTGAGGAATGAAAACATCTCCTTTCTCCCATCGAACGCCTTTCATCGTAATTAAAGTTTCCTCGTAAAATACGATTTTTCATTTCTTTATTTTTACTAACAATAAATTTTAAACATACTATTTCCCATTCGGATGATCTACTTAAGTTGCTATCTTAGTTGCAAGGTTAATTCGATATCGCCACGTCATTGTGAAGCCTATGAAAACAAAAAAAAAAAAGCGAGAACATAGCGAGTCTCTGGCGAACGACTCACGATACCGATTACGATTCGCGACCGAGACAAACATCGATCGGACGGACAAGGTAATCGATGATATACTCGGATACGACTCATCGGGAGGCGAGACGTGTGTACTCATCGATCAAACCGCAGCAATGTGCTTCTCCCGTGTTAAGCTAGATCCACAGTTAAACAGAAGTGTGTACGGTTCATGCACGGTTTATGGATTATGCATAATTTACATAGATCATGTAATAAGAATGTAGACGTTGCGCACGTTGCTACCCGATACAGCGAACAGAGCTTTATGCGAATCGCAAACTTGCGAATCAGTGCGTAATTTCCTGTGACAGACAAAATTCTTTTCTATTTGTTTCGAGTACATAAAATATGTGTGTGAATACACAAAACGGTTTTATCGCTACAAATTATTCATAAATTTATTACTTCATAAATTTAATTTAATTTTTTATTTAATTATATACATGTATACAATTTTAATTACTTTAATTATTTATACACACACACACACACACACACACACACACACACACACAAATGAAAGTGAAGTTACTGTCAATATACATTTGACCTATTTCCTGAAATGTATGTAATTTATAAATATTAGAACAAACACGTTTTCACTTTTAATAAACGTGCAAAGTTAATTCTTCCAACTTATTTTGATATTTATTTGCATATTTATTCTAAATATAAACTTATTTCACTATCAATCACAAATGAGCACTAGTAAAAAACGAAATATCCGAGGAAATATCATAAGAACAAAGCTACGAGGATAAAATAGTCGTTACCAAGCGAGTCGATCGTTTTGGAAGCGTCTCTGAATTTCCCTTACGAGATTCTTGCGTTAAATGTTCCAACGGGGAAAAACGAAACGTGGAAAGACGAAAAACGAGAAAGAGAGACCCGACCACAACTTCTCGACTGTCACAAGAAGTGCCCTCACAGCTCGCGAAACGGCGCGCATCTCTCGCTACTTGCCGCCCGATTTAGGTCGTTAACGGTAAAATGCCGCAAGGAAGCCGCTCGCGAAACCGAGGCAGATCCGTTACCAATGACGGCTCTCGATTTTGCCGGCTTAGTGAGAACGACGAAAAGGACTGTAGATGCATCTCACAAGAATTGTACGCCGGACGGTATTGTCTTTTTGTCGCTCGACATTTCAGAAATGAATTTCCAGGAAAACTAATGAAACTTAACTCTCCGACAGTAATGTGAATTTTAACTCTTCCATCAACAAAAAGGGATCTTCGAGAAACAGAGAAAATTTTTTTATTGTTCTGGATTACAAAAATTCTAATATACTTGTTCAAACTTTAACAAGTTCTTATCACTTTTCTATCATAGAAGCTAGATTTTACTTAATTTATTTCTACCAGAATTCTTACAATCTCACAGAATTTTACAAAAATATCAATGATCTTTAAACATTTGAAACAATCGACAACTGCCGAATGTTAAAGCCTCTAATCGAGAGATGTAAAAGAGTTATATGAAGTTATATCTGTCGACTCTTCGCACAGTTATATATTGCGTACATTATTTAAATAATATGTTTAAATAATATGTTCTAAAAAACTGTCAACTGGAATTGAATTATTGCAGTATAGTATCAAAACCACGCAAGGATCGATCTAATAAGAAAAAGTCACTTTGTCCTAGAATAAATCTGCAGTACCGCAGTGACGTACTATATATATATATATATACAAGAATCAACTTCTTGCCCTTCAGACTATTTCAGATCCGTGTTACAACGGCGGATGCATAATAATTCGGTAATGTCGGGCTTCCGTAACACACTTTGCTGCACGTAACGCTCGCGGGTTACGTAAATGCGGAAAAGTGTTAATCAGAATCGATATATCAATGATGGATAACGCAATCACGTTGATTGCTTCTCACATGGGCTTTTCCACGAGATTTCTACCTCGATCCTTGCGCACGTAGAGACAAGCAGCAGGAAAGATTTCCGCGGAGAACCGAACCGCGATCGCTAACGAACGCGTTTTTCTCGCGCGACACGTCTAATTACTCGCCTCGCTTCTACGTGCGCCGTTCCCTCGAGGACGAGCCTCCTCGAAGGACGCGCGAAATCCGTTACGCCATTGCATTACCGACATTAATAAAATTACTCGATATCATTTGATGACTTTGCCTAGCACTGTGCCTGGGAATATTTAGGATCTCTCTCATTAAATGTCGCTTAGCGTTAACCGTGGCCAATTTAATTTCACCTCCACATTTTTACCAGGTTACAATTTTACCTAAAGGTGTGAAGTAGCGATAATAAATATCGGCGTACTTCAAACTAGTCAGTCTGCAAGGTATTTACGTAATACTTAATAGTAAATGTTAAAATATGAAATTGTACCGGAATTATCTAAACATACATATTTTTGTCACATGGATTAATAAAAAAAATGCCTCGAATGCTAACAGCATTTACTAAATGATTTAACTAATGACTTAATTTATTAAAGACTCTTCGGCTTGTATGACAATGATATAGAATAATTGAGAAAAAAACAAATGGACCGACAGATTGAAGTTAAACTACATCAAAATCTAAAGTGTCTGGAACGCGCGAAAGAGAGGAGGGAGAAACGAAAATAATGTCCTGTTTCTCTTTTTCTACGAGTACTTTTCGTTCACGTGCACTACCGTATGAATGCGTAATGGAACGACCGAATGCTTGCGCTACGATGGAAATGCAAACATACATATTTCACTTGCAGTGCGTGCATTCGTTCGAGTACTTTTCGTTCGTCCTTTCCTTGACGTCATCATATAGCATAATGCACACGGGTGACAAATAATCATTTGTTTCGTAGGAAAAAGTGACTGCGAAAGTTATGCATTCGCTTCCCTCATTTTTCTTTAAAGCTTCAATATTCTACTAGATAGATGATGCTGCATTTATCGGAATGTAGTCACGATCGCGAATACCGCTTACTTGCTTACACTCCGATTTTTCATTTTGCTTCCCGTGATTCATTTCTTCTTGAAAGAATTTTAATAAGTATACTGAGAGAGAAACATGTACGAAATTTTAATAAATATTTGTTTCAATAGTACTAGTTGAATATTTACTAAATGCAAACGTCTTTTTTTATTTTAGTAGACAAGAATGTATTAATTTGATTTAATTATTATATTTTTGTATTCAACAAATATTTATGTTATAAATAAATGTTATATTAGTACTATTCAAACAATTTTTTTTTCAAATTTAGTACATTTTTCTTTCAGTGTATTCATTAAAATTCTATCAATTGCTGTTCTAATTAAAATGTTGCTCCATTTAGAGTTTAAAAAAATACTTTTATTTTTCGAAAAGTTGCTAATTTTAAACTGTGTCGCTACCATCAACATAGCGAATTATCACATTCTTTGAAATTGTAAGATAAATTTAAATAGAATATAAATTACCGTCTATTTAAAATCGTTAACGTTTTGTAAATTTTAAAACAACTTTTCGAATTTGCTCTACAAGCTGACTCATAAATTGACGTTACTCCGCCAATTATTTAGTTGCTCCGAGATTTTAATTCGACAAGTCCGCGATAGAGATTCTCAAATTAACCGAATTATAATTTTGTTTTTTACTTCGTTTGGAGTAAAATATGCGGTTTCTCAACCGCATATTTTTGATGACGATACGCAAATATCGCGACGAGCTTTTCAATTGTAAAAAGGACCGCGGTGGTAGTTATCGCTATTACGAGGAAAAAAAAAAAAAAACGCTCACCGATATCTCGCTGCGTCATGCAAAATATCGCGTCGCTCTTCACGACCGGCACGTACCTCAACCGAAATAACTCGGAGCACTATCTTCGTAACGTTTCGACGAATTCACGGGACGGCGCGAGACGACCGTAAAGGTGAGCGAAAGAGAGATGAAGAAAGGAAAAAATAAAAAAGAACAAGAAGAATTACACTTCGTACAAAACTCACAGGAGAGAACTTCCTGTAGCAGCGCACAACGTTTCGGGCTCTCCTTCCCAAACTTCTTGGAGTCCCGCGAAGTCGCCGGGGCCGTTTACTCCTGGAACGCACAAACGCGCCGTGTCACCTTCCGCGTTTTCACGAGAGTTCGTCGTCGGGCATCACCGTCGGCCGCTCTCTCACTCCGTGGGACTTCCACACGCCGTGCCGTACCGGCCGACGAAAACCGAAATGGGAACGTCGGGTCGAGTCGGATCGCGTCGCGTCGCGTCGCGTCGCGTCGCGCCGTTGCGTGGTGTTGCGTCGCGTTGTGTGTCGCGTCGTCCGGTCGCTCGCAAACAGCGAGTGTCTCTATCTTTCTCTTTCTTTTTTATTCTCTTCTCCTATTCCCGAACACCGCTATTCCGTCAACACGATTCCATTCCCGTCCGCATCACTCCGCTTACTCTGGGATATCCCCGTTACGTTGTCACGTACGCTGAAAACACACCGATCGTACAGGCTCACTCGAATTACGCGTCACGAAGAAGGGAAGTCTCCTTCGAAGAGAGGAGGGGCGTCCCGCGCACTCCGCGCCCAAAGCTCACAGATAATACGAGCCGGTGAACCTCCGCGCGACAAGAACAAGAGACGGAGAGAGAAACAAAAGGAAAAAAAAAACCTTTTCCTCGCACTGTCTTCACATTCTCCTTTTCTTCACTCCGTTGTCTCGGTCTCGTTTGATGTCCCGATCACGCGATAACGAATGAGTAAGGATAGATCGCACAGAGGATAATCTATTGTTTCTATCTCTCTGTTTTCGCGCGTCAAACTCGTCCCCTATCTCTCTCTTTCCCCCGCGCACTTTCGATGCACTGCAGTAGATGGACAGATAACACACGTAACGTAGCTACACGTATATATCGCGTTACGTGTGCGACGCGACAGATGAACTCGCACTCGACTGTCGATCAGCCGACTCAGCTCCGCTCGCGCTTGTCCGCCCGAGGATCACCGGAGGAGGCCGTGCACGGTCACACGTCTCTCGCGCTCGACACGTTCGAACGTCGCGAGCGCCGATGGCGGAGTGACAGCGGAGTGAACCGGTGGCGCCGCGAGCACCGACGGTGGCGCCCTCGTCAACTTTAAACGGCCGCCCACTGGCGCGGGTCGCGAAGCGCGCGCGCGTGCCCACACATACACACTCACGTATGGGCAAGTGCGCGCGCGCGCGCGCGCGCGCTCGCGACGCTCTTCGAAGATCGGAATACACGCACATGGCACTGAAATACACGCACGCACGCACACACCGACGCGCCGAAAAGCCGCGCGCGGATACGACAGCTACACTCCGCCGAATCTATAATGGATATTCGCACCGACGGACCACCTGGCCCACCATCGGTCTCTCTCCCTCTCCCCTCGTTCCTACACCATCTAACGGGTGTCCACCGATACACACCGACGTGATCGCGGCAACGCCGTTTTGCTTCTCTTCCTCCTCCCATCCGTCCCTGCCCTTCGTCCGACTACGTCGTCGTCGTCGTTACAACGCGCGCGATTGAAGGCGCATACGAAGCGAAGGGGAAAGAGGTGTAAAGGGGGAACACACCGTCGGGTTGTCACGACGTTTGGCAAAAGTTCGATGTCGGGGTAATATTCTGATCGGTTTCGACGTAACTCGCCTATGTGCCCGCATCTCGTTGGCGACGCGATCGCGGAAATGGAGTACGCATGGAGAGAAAAAAATTGGTTCGCCGAGGCGTATATTGAGTTATTTACATTTTCCATTGGAAGTACGCGCGCGCATTCAATAAAACAAATCCCGTATTAGAACAGAGTCGATTCTTTATTCAAATGTTTTTCAAGTAAACACTGGCGAAAATGTATTTGCGAGTTTGATTAATTAACCATATTTACAACGTGCTTCGTAGAACTCGTCAAAATACGGTCATAAACGCAATTATACGGATTCGATCGTATTTTTGCGATTCTAATTCTGGCGCTTTTAGGCGCCAATAGAAGCCGAATGTACGAAGAACTTGCGCTCAGACGTGTGTGTGTGTGTGTGTGTGTGTGTGTGTGTGTGTGTGTGTGTGTGTGTGTAATATGTACGTACGACTGTTGAACTAAACATAAAATTATTTACGGTGCGAAAATATTACACAGCAAAAAACATTTTGTATTTGTGTTCAAACCAGTCCTGGTTAAAATTTTTGCATTGAATTTTTAACATATTCGAGTGTTAATTTAACATAATGTAATTGTGTCATTTGAACATTTTGTATTAAATTAATATTCAACATTTCTCTCTCTTAGTACAAAAATAACACAATTTATAAGCAAGTAAACAGTTAACATAAAAATAATGTATTATATTTTGTAAAATGTAAATTCTAAGATAAACGAACAAAATGTGTTAATTTAATGTATTATAAATACTCATCTTACTGAAGAAAATGCTTTCACATCAGTTTGTAAGCAAATTGTGTCAGTGTTATATTTTGTGTTAACGTTTTACATAATATTTATGTTATTTTCATATATATTTTATGTTGAATTGACACAAAAATTGGATGGAAATTTGTGAAATGTGGTAATTTAAGATAAATTTTTTAAGATGTATTTTTTATTAGCAATGAGATTGTAAGATACCAGTGTAATTAGTTATATATAGAATGATAATTTATGCAGGATTATTATCCGTCCTCTTTTCCCTGTTTTCCTTTTTAGGAGACGTTTGGGACAATTTTTCAAAAAGCGTTTTCAGGTTTTCAGGAAATCTTCTAAATATTTTATTTTAACTTCTCCCGCGCCATTCTCTATTAGTTCTGATTTAAAATTGTAATAATCCTTAAGCTGTAAAAAACTAATTAATCATAATCGAATGTGAGGAGAATACTCGATTGGCCAATTTTTTACTAAATTAGAATCATTAATAGAACAATTAGGGAATGCGTTCACGGAAACGTAATTAGCACTATTTCCATCATTCCATCCTTGTTTTCTAGCTAATGAATGACAGAGATAGAATAACATAATTTGCCTTAATAATATCTTTTCAAACGCATCCTAGATGTAAAATAATTATTCATTGTTCTGACTAATTTTACTAATCTATACACACATTTTTATGCTTCCAGTTGCAAGGAAACTGTCCGGAGTATTTGGAGTTTTTGGCTTATAAGTTGTAATTTTGCAAATTTTGATATGGCAATGCTATCTGATCACAATCCCGTACCAATCGCGCCTCCGTCTCACTTCGGCGACAAAATGGCTGACACGCGAGAATTTCCGAACGCATATAGATCATCGATATCGCGACGGTACCTGCAGGTGTACGACGCCGATCGTACGCTATGTCTAATACGCTTGATTAAGGTCTGGTATCACGAAAATTTCACGAAATATTCACGCGTAGTGAAATTTCATGAAATATTCACGCGTAGTGAAATTTACTTTCCGAGACGGTAATAATCGCGAGAAATACAGAGAGCATTAAGAAGCGTGTCATCGCGTTTCGTGAACTGACCACGATTCAAAATCCGTCAAAACGCAATGATTGTCGAATTTCCGTAACGATCGGACCAATTACGTCACAGCACTCGAATCTACCCGCATTATGTCTCATTTCGAATCTAATAGCAAATTTGGTTGAACGCGTTAGAGTGCATTGATGCATATTAAAACCGTGCATACAAACGTTGTATACTGTTTTAATCTAAATGTAAAAACAAAATGTAAATATTTTGAATTATAAAGCACAGTATTTTATCTAACAGCACAATAAAATATTGAAAATTTCACGGTTTAACTCGGTTTTACACATCTTCATATCATAAAATGTTCATTAACATTAGATTATTAAATATTCTTATAAAAATGCTTATTAGCATCAAAAATTATTAAATTGCTAAAATTATTAAATTATTAATTTATTAAATTATTAAATTATTTGTTTAATTAAGAAATGATATTACTACTATGATTCTGTTCATAATTTGAAGAGCGAAAAATTTCGCGCAGTTTGGGGAATCAAATATGTATATAAATTCACACAGAAATATTTAGAAAAGGAATAGATAATTAATCTAAAACGGGCTTAAGATCTTGAAATATACTACTTTTTCCCATCTCTCAGGCAATTTTCAAATTCCATCTCGAAAAAATGATTCGTCTTTGGAGGCGATCTAATTTTGGAGCCAATTTTCGATTTCTGCGAAAGAAGTGAACCGGTGACTTGTCAAATCGTGCATCCTTCGGAATAACCAGTAATCAGAAGGAGCAATGTCCGGAGAATACGGCGGGTGCGGTAAAACATCCCATTTGAACGTTTCCAAATATTTTTTAGCGACATGAGGCCGAGCGTTGTCATGAAGAAGAATAACTTTATCATATCTTTGCTCATATTCCGGCCGTTTTTCTCGCAATGCAATGGCTCAAATGAATCAATTGTAGCCGATACCGATCGTCCGTAATGGAATCGCCAGGTTTCAACAGCTCATAGTAAACAAGACCCTTTTGGTCCCACCAGATACACAGCATGATCTTTGAACCATGAATGTTCGGCCGTGGTGTTCATGTTGAGGTCGATGACAACGATTGACCGGGTTTAGCGTAATATTTTTTCTTCTTGGGGTTGTTGTAAAATATTCACTTCTCATCTCCAGTCACAATCCGATGCAAAAAACCTTTTCTCTGTTGTCTCTTTGAATCAGCTGTTCGCAAGTGAAAAATCGCCTTTCAACGTCTCTCGGTTTCAGTTCATAAGGCACCCAATTTCCTTGTTTTTGAATCATTCCCATGGCTCTCAATCGTACACAAACGGCTTGTTGAGTTACCCCCAATGATTCTGCAAGCTCCTCTTGCGTTTGACTCTGATCTTCTTCGAGTAATGCCTCTAATTCTTTGTCTTCGAATTTTTTTGGCTGTCCAGAGCGAGGCT
>Ga0157363_1006442_pt1 | contig 11029 bp, 4 predicted proteins | sample AttsexASBM1_FD_111477 | JGI IMG/M metagenome (GOLD analysis project Ga0157363, IMG submission 111477) | Fungus gardens microbial communities from leaf cutter ant in Ribeirão Preto, State of São Paulo, Brazil - Atta sexdens ASBM1 | ecosystem: Host-associated > Fungi > Mycelium > Unclassified ...
CCATAGATATGCCAAGGAGACGACGAAATTGCATCGTATTTCTACACAAAGTAGAATATATGTAGCCGAATGTATAGTGTAGTTGCGTCAGGACAGAACACGTCTGGCTACAAAGGGACGTATGCAGCCGACAACAAAACCCAGGTGGAAGCACTGCAGAATTCATAAAACGATAGGGAAAACGCAAAGCGTTAGAATTTATCGATAATATGCCGATATACGACCGCTGAAATATTCCGACGTGTATTCGTAATGTTATCCGCTAGATCTTCGTTGTTCTTGAGATGCCGATACACTCTTTTGTACATCATCAGCGTTCTTTCCTCAAGAGACGCTTATCCGTCCTAGAAGAGGAAGAGAGAGAAAAAGAGAGAGGGATAGGGACTGTCCTCGGCAACATTTAAACGACGTCGAAACACGAGCTCGTCGTTTTCGCCCCATTTGCGTGGCTGTGTCACAGCAGTCTCGCGATTTCGTTAATTACGAAATTCTGTGCTTCAAACGAGCGTCGTGTCGTACCGAAACTTTCGACGAAGTTTCGTCCGTCAACTTTCGCACGTTCCGCACCGTTGCTCGTCTTGCTTAACACGCGTACACGCATAAGCGCGGCCCACACTAAAGTTTTTCATTTTTGCAAAGAAAATATTCAAAAACCTCTAAAATGTCATGTACACGAAAAGGATGGTTTTGTTGAAATATCTAAAAAAATATCTAAAATTTAGCTAAATACTAGATCTGAAAATAATTTCGTTATATTATTAAAACATTTTAATACAAAAATTTTTTATGTAGAAACAAAAAAGTAGCCAATTAAATATTCTCCTAAAAAGTATACGTCATCCAAATCGATAGGTCATCCAAATCGATTGCCAAAATGTCAAAACTATTTGCAGCATTGCTCATGCTTGACATTTCAATGAAATTATTTTGATAAATCAATAAAATTATTTTCAGGTCTGTATATCAAAAGTTAAATTTTTAGATATTTGAAATATTTAAAATAGTTCTTACCAAGAACAATTTGACGAACGCGAGTGTGTGTATAAGTAAGTGTGTAGATGGGTATGCAATGTGTGGATAGGCAAAGGCTTATTAACAGAAGACAATGGGATTGAGTCTCGACTTTCGAAGATAGACGGAAAAATATATAGGATACAGTGTCATACACGTGTAATAAAATGGGAAGAACGAAAGAGTTGGAGAAAAGGCGGTGCGGAATAAGCGAGCAGAATTGTGTCGCTGTCGCGGCAAAAAATGGAAATTCCAGTCACATAAAATACGACATACGGGTATAAAGAACTTGGAGGACTTGAATTACAAAGTGAGATCCGTATATCCGACTGTTGCATGAAGTCGGAACATGGATGTAGCGAATCTGACAAACGCGTCTGAAGAGATCGTTGGAAGGTATCATTAATACATTTCAACGCACGTTTTTCAGCCTAATAAAAGTAAATAGTAAAAAATATATCTGCATTACTGATTTTCTATGTATGTGGCATTTAATAAGGACGCTTTCACAATAAATTTGTATTGCAATTTCGCCATTCGAGATACACTCGCAATATATCGTAATCACAAATGCAGCATTTTATCTGTTTATTTATTTAGTCACAAATTGAATTGAACGATTCCAATCTTGCGAGAGACAATGCTGAAAGTATGGAATAACAATTGCTTTTTTTCTCTATATGTAACATATTTCTGTATAACATATTTTTACTGATCCTATTTTCAACATTTATTTTTGTACAAAGTTTAGCAACAGTTTTTCGATTATCCTATATTTTACGTCCATTAAAAATTGTGCTTTTTCGTAACTAATGTTTATTATAACGTTTCATGCGTCTCATATATAATAATAAGAACTTTATTCAGAATATCGACATTGTTTGCCAGCATGCCTGTTTACATTTAATTCCATTTCGACACGATACTCTGTAATCATGCTCGTGATAATCTCGAAGCTACCCACACTGATATTAACTTCGTTTCTAAACGATATTTGCTCGTTTTATCACGTTGCACGCGAAGCGTTGCGCACGGTGTGCATCTAGTAGAATCGACAATCACGTCGAAGCATTACGCAGCTGCGTTATCGTCGTCCCGCGGCGTTACATTTACGCTCCTCGTTTCCTCCTCAATGCGTTTGCGTTCTTTGAGGCGATACAACAATATATATCGGACGCATTATTGCATGCCGCTCCGACGTCTCTTGCTCCTCGGCATCGCGACAGAGTCTGGCTTACGATTTATTAGATGTATAATTACCAGGCACGTATATATTCCCTATGCTCTGAATTTATGTCATCCTTAAGGATCAGTTCCAACGAGAATCACACTTAATTAACATACAGGTTTAAATATTGATATATAGTACTTTTTAGGAGAATATTTAATTGGCTACTTTTATGTTTTTACATAAAAAATTTTTGTATTTAAATTAAATTTTTTTCATTTTGTTCTGTTACTTTTTGAATTCTTTATGATAACACTTGAATTGAATAAGATAACACAATTTTGTGATATGTACTATTTTGAAAAAAATTTATAAATAACTATTACTACTTGGAGTCTTGAATGGATCAATGGTACTTGGATCTTTTTTTTAATCAAAAGCATTATTACTTGAATACATATTACTTGATTTGAATATAAGAAAACGCAATTATTACAAAGATACGTATCGTTTACGTTTTATTACACATAAATTAATAAAAATAGTATCATTTGGATTCTATTTTTTTAATTTTAGAATTTGACTTGGTGTCAGTTGATATTAAATCTTTTATACAAATGATATTACTTCAGTTCTTTCAAAATTATCTCGAATAAGATAATTTTTTAATTTTTATAAAGATACACATCACTTAGATTTTATCATACATAAATTAATAAATATATTACTCACTTGAGTTTTAATTTGGAATAATAAGTATTTTCGAGAAGCGCGTACTCTTAGCGCTTTTTTAAACCTTTTTTAAGTAAGTTTGTTTTTAATTGTTTTTTTATACAATAATCAAATGTGAGAGACTGAGAATAAGATAAAAAAAGAAGTAAAATGATCAAAAAGAGAACCTATACGTAATATATAGATTTTTAATAATAAAACATTGCACGCAAGTCACAATTACATGCAAAAACGCAAACGTTTCGATCATTCAAATTTTAGTTCTCTTCATTATGAACAAAAACGCAAAGAGATCCTAATCAAGAACGATAATTGCGAACATTGGTATAATTTAATAAAATATTCGTGAAAGGGCAAATTAAATTAATCGGTCGCTGTTGAAGTATATTGATCCATATGTTTAAATTATAGTCGCTAAAGTAAGACATTATACATATTAATTAAATCAAAGAATAGTGAGATTATAATTAAAATGTTTTTTTTATTCTGTAATATATTTGCGTTTTTATATTTTTTATTTTCTCAACAATTTGTCAATCTTATTAAACTTAATGATAACTTCTCAGATAGAAGTAATGTACATAATTAGCATTAATCTAGATTGACGCAAACGACTCTAAGAAACAACAAAGATTTATTTACAGCAAGTAAATGTAATTGCTCGTTTATTCAAGCTTGTAATAGCAATTGGTCGACTTCACGACGAGCGTTCTTCCTCGATGCTGCAAACGGAAAGTTACTTTCAATGCGATTCGATTCGATCACCGCGAAAAGAAATGTTGCGCAACGAACTATGGTTTTTCCAGGTGAAGCCCGATTCGGACTTGGTGTTCGAACAGCACGGGCTATACTCGACGATATCGAGTCTACTGCTCGAGCTGGAGCCGGGTCATCTCGCCAGCGACAAGATAAACGTCAGGTAATTTCAGTGTTTACAACATACCGTATATTTCCGTCGTTCGACAGAGCCGTTGCCTATGGCACCTCGGCGCATACTTCTCATAAATATACATTTGCTTTACTCGCGAGAAGGGTAGAAGCTCGTTTTATGCGAGTTTCGCGCGATGGGATACGATAATTTATCCTTCCGTCTGACCGACCACTAACGATCCAACTTCAAAGAATGATAGAATGTCTTGTTGCAGGTGCGAGGCGACGGTGCAATCGAGCCACGAAGTTGAGCCGTTCGTCGATATTCGCAATACCGAGGTCTTTGGTAAGCCCACATGACACAATACGATCGATACTTTGAAACAATACAATCGGCAAACGAGTCGCGATCAAAGCTCGAGATCACGTAGACGAAATAATAATGACATCGTGATTATAGATGCTCGAGCATGAATCTAATTATTTCAATCAACCTTCGATGAAATAGATTAAACACGTGAACGAAAAGAAAAATTTGAAATTAGCGTTTGCTTAATGAATAATTTTTCTTCTTGTTAAACTCATTTTAGAGATTTTATGATACAATATGAGATATCAGAGATAGAATTGTATGTATTATAACGTGATATGCGTAAACGTATGATAATGCATAAACGTAATAAACACTTACAGAATCAAAATTATATCTACAGAGTTAATATTTGTATTTAAATTTTCTGCTTTATGTCTACATATATACTATTTTACTAAACGGAAAGTGTATGCGACATACATGTAGTAAATGACTGACAAATTTAATAATCATAATTCAAAAATTTTAATTACATATATAATTTAATACAGCTATGTCTGAGAATAAATTATATGCTTGCGAAATATGAGAACAAAATTATTTACATTCACAGTATATCTTTATCAAATTACTGTACATAAATGCAGATAATTAAATAATAAACCATCAGAAAATGAGGAAATTCGAAAAAGAGAAAAGTGAGAAAACTAGTGCGAATAAAATTTAATATTCGCTTGTGTAATATGATAATATTATACGTGTGAGCTATCATATATATTCTCTCTTATAATTCTAATATAAAATTTATATATATATAGAGCACAGAAAATTTATTTTTATATACATTCTTTACATATAATTACTTTGTACTTTGAAGTATTTAAATCATGAATAAAACTCCGTCCCGACGAGTCTATTTAAAATAGTCTTCAATAATAATTATTCGTCATAAATTAAGAACAGTTTTGCTAAAATAAAGTTTTAATCGAATTTTTCAACACTTCAATAAAATCTTTTCATGTAGAATCAAATAAATATCACATCGTGTAGAATCGAATAAAATATCACATCGTACAAATTAGAAATCACAATATTTAACACATTTCGTCCCAAGTACAGTAACAGAGGTAAATGAAGCTATATCTGATGAAGGATGTTTGTACTTACAAGAACTTTGGTTATCGATATACTGTATATATTTCTTTCAAGGTAACCACTCGAGGAAATGTACACGCTTTATTATTTCCTGGCATGCGAAATTAGCATGGGACCCGCGCGTTACAGCGGGGCCCAACTAATCGACCGACTCGGTTCCCGCGAGGAGCAAGGGTTGTGGAGAAATTAAGACAATAATTTACAACCGTTACCACCTGCCCTCGCAACACGCTCTCACCCAGCTGCACCTGCAGTTACTTTATCCTTTCCTTCACCTCGCCCCACTGAATTTGCACACAACCGTGCGTTCGTTATCGTCTAATGTCTACTTAAATTAGTTTTAACCACTTTTCACTTTCCTCTCCTTGTTTATCTTTAACTTTTTTATCTTTAATATCCAGGGTAGCGTTATGAATCGACTGGCATATTATATCTATACATTTGTAATAAGGGCAAAATTACAGTGGTGCGAAAGCATCTCGTTTCCCTGGCATGAGGTGTCGCCGATAGGGAAAATCGGATGGGCGAACCGGGGATGAAAAGGTAGGGATGAATATGTGATTCATCAGATCGTACAGTCGTGTGTGTCTGTATGCATTCGCGTTTCCGACCAACAACGCTCCCGGCAACGCTCGGTGTGCAACGGCGATTAAATATTTATCAACTAATCCCTCGCGTCACGCAATTCGAGTTACGATAAGAAATTCACGATTTGCGCGCGGCGTTACAGCGCACAAATACGCGCGCACACGTTCGTGGACACCGGACGTATGCCGATATACATATATCACGAGAGTTTTACCGCAATAGTATTTTTCGGCTCGCCCGATGGACCATAAATCGACTTTTCGCGAGAGCACTCGTTTACACGCGACGCGGCGGCAATATTTCGTGACGATGTAAGCAGACTATTTTTCGTGGGAACGCGCAGACACTCGCAGTTGACTAGTCGTTGAAATCGCGATAGTAACATCCGAGAGAAAGAGAGAGAGAGAGAGAGAGAGAGAGAGAGAGAGAAATGGGTGCACGCGGATCATTCTACGCCTGCAGCATTGCGCTCTCGATTCGGGTCAATTTTAACCAGAATGAGCCGCCGCAGCCGATCAGCCAGCGATTCACACTGTTTCGAACGCATATCTCTCTTTTATTAGGGCCACAAAGGTAATCAACGATTTACCACATTTGTATATATACGATTGTATTTGCTGGACAAAAAATACGTGGAAAAATACACGAATAATGGCACACCTGCCGCGGATATATTTTTTGTTTTGTAATTTAGCGGGTGTTGTTACGTGTCGCGCTCTCTATTTTTGTAAATTATAGCCGCTGGAATATCGGCGTTAAGATATCGGAAACGGTTAAACAGGTGACACAAATTGAACAGCATATTGTTTTAAAGAGTAATCGATAATTTATCGCATCGCGATGGCCAACGATAAAGAAGATAATACATCGAAAAATACGCTTCTTTCAGTAAAGATAAAGAAATAGTGAACATGAGAGCCGCATAAGTTATTTCACATATAATACACGGAAAAACTCATTTTGTTAAAGTATCTAAAAATTTTTCCAGATACAGATCTGAAAATAATTTCGTTAAACTACCAAAATATTATATACTGTTAAATATTTAAATTAATTTCTTAAATGAAATAACATTTGGTTATTTTTAACTTCCCAAGTGTGTAAAAGTGTATAATTTTATTACAAAACGTGGTTAGTAAAACTTAATCAACCTATTTCTGTTGAATTGTTCCGTTTCAACGAAAGTGTTCATTAACGTATATATTCACTTAGTAAATACTAAATTAAATTTGAATTAAATTTGCTACACTTCTTGAATAAATTGTTTAACGCCAGTTGTTTCAGTTAATTTAACAATATATTGAGTAGAAGTGGTGACCTGTAGAAATGATTAAAAATAACTCAAATTGGATATAAGTTGACATTTTGAATTTGACAATGTAAAAAAGCTCAAACATAAAGAGCAATGCTTCAATTAATTTTAGCAATCAGCTCGAGCGTCCTGTATAACTATTTTGATAGTCCAATAAAATCATTTTCAGCTCTGTATTTAACTAAATTTATAGATACTTTAACAGAATTGTTCTTATGTGCGCCAGAGTGGTGAAATTTCTTCCAACAATACGAGCAGTAATTGCATTCCGATAAGAAAGTAAACGTTTTCGATTCAACGATGAGATTTTTGAAAATGTATCGCGAGGCCGTGACGACCGTAACGACTCATGCATTACGAATGCGCAATGAGAGTGATCAAATGTGCGTTAGCTGCATACCATCGCGTCACGCCGCGCAATACAAATCCCGCGGGCGGGCGGAAGGAATTACAATGCATATAATACGCGGCATTTGACTAGCTCCGCGTATAACTACGCTATTGTAAATCGACAAACATTTCGGCGCATACAAACGCGGTCTATCGGGATATTTTGCCGTCGTGCCGCAGTGGTAATGCGTCTGGAAATATTCGAGTCATAAGTCGGGCAAATTTCCACATTGTTATTTAACGCGAGACACGTTCCGCGCAAAATTCCTATGGAAATGATATAACTTTGATCTATTTAATTTTGCGAAATTGAAAGATCAATGGGATCGTAGGAGTGAAGTTTTCGTGAACTTGAAGAAAATGAAAATATCCGTTCTGCAAATCTATGAATTATTCATGTATTTACTTACAATAAATAATAGCGATGGTAATCTTTATAACAATGTTGTAATCATATCTATTATTTACCGCAAACATTACCGAGAATGTCTATTAACGAAACACGAAGAGGAGACACGTGCTTTTATCGTTGCTAGATACCCCAAAGGTACTCGGCCTAATTGCATAAGTGGGCCTCCGAATATCGACCGGGCGAGTCGAGCATTGCACGACACGGAGTAAAAGGGTAAAAGAAATAAACGTGAAGGAGCAACGCGGGGGAGAATCTTCCACGCGAGAATAAGAGGGAAAGAGGAGCAAGAGGGGGGGAGAGAGAGAGAGAGAGAGAGAGAGAGAGAGAGTCAGCCAGTGCCGATCGACGAAGTCAGGTCGAACAACACAAGGTAGGAAGGAGAGGGCAGGTAAAAAGAGGCAAGGCAAACCGGAAAAGACGTCGAACGACTCGAAGAAATTGCTCTTAACGATCTTCGATTTTCTCGTTAGACGGAATCGTTCTTGGAAGCGCTGTACGCGACGACCAGCGTCGCTACGCCTCCTGCATTTACCGCCGAGCTAGCTACCTATAGCTCGAACCTCCGCCAACTATCAGTTTTCTTTCTATCAGCAGCCTTTCGTCTCCCCGTGTCACTCCTCCTACCTCATCCTCTCATCTCCTTCTTCGCACAACCTCTCAAATTATCCTTTCGCACCCCCTTTTCCTTATTACTCCTTTAACCCAGTCGCGGCTTAACTCGGTCACGACGTCGTTGATCCTACCAAAAGGCATCCCGTTCGGCCGGCTTTAATCCATTTTAATCGGACGGGATGAGTTAATTTTAAAATGTCCTCGTAATTTTACTCCTGCATATTTTGTTATGTAATTATATATTTGCACTCTGTCGAGTAGAATTAAACCGCGAACATTTATTATGCGCAAAACCCTGCATATATCTGTCGTTACTAATTTACGATAAAACGTATGGATAAACGTCACGAAATATAATTTATCTAAAAAGTTAAAATATTTTGTAGTAACGTAAATATTTAAACAATTTTTTATATATACTCATATATTTTTAAATTATTATAAAAACTGAAACTGAAATTATGAATTTAATGTTATACCTTATTGCCTAAAGTTATGTTGTATTAATAATTTGATATAAAAAGCGATAAAAAATGGAATGCTATGAACAAGCAAAAAATTTTAAATATGAACACATTTACACTGTCAAATTTAATGTCAAAATGTATTAAATTTGAATTAATTTTAATCATTTCGTAGATGATATCTCCTCTTACTTAATATGTCGTTAATTTAATTAACACTAAAGTTAAACAATTTAATTAAGAAAATGCATTAAATTTAGCTTGAATTTAGTTTATTATTTACTGAGTGCATATGTCAATATAGTGTTTACTTTGAAACTATAGAAATGGATTGATACATATGAAAATTGAAAATAACAAAATGTTATTTATCAAGGAATTCAGTTGCCTCTTTTGATATTTAAGATTAGTAGAGAGATTTTATCATTTCTTTTGCAAAAATCACGGAGAAGATAATCTGTGACAGATCAACAATTTCGATATAGATCCTTGAACCTTGAATTTCTCTTTTCCTTTGATGCATTGCCTCCGTATAGAAAATGGAAAGACCGCACGTGCAAAAAAAAAAAACTTTATTCCTCACAAATAATAACCGAAACGCAGCGACAATAGCGCTGGCTGGGTTATGTTGTACTGACGGCTGATATTGTATTTCTCTTTATATTTCCGGAATGAGTTGAATGCCGTTTCTTTCGAAGTGCGGATAGAAATACCGCACACATTCGTTCGTTCGTGGCAAAAAAAAAAAGGGAAAAGAACGTGGAATAAATCTGAAAACTGTATCGAATAGACGATTTTCAGTAGCTCAATAGGGCCTCCGAGTTATGTCATATGAATGACTCGTATTGTCTGCCTGTTTACGTTGCCTGAATAGCGGCCACATTGTTTCGCTTCGCACGCGATGTATGACGGTCAAGTTGTCACACGTCCGTGATTCCCACATTTTCTACGTACACGGAAACGTAACACGGACTCTCATTCGGTTTTATCGCGGTCGAACAATTTCTCATCTCGACAAAATTATTGAATTATTTCATAAAACTTTTAGTAATTTATTATTGTAAAAAAAATATGTCGGATTATTATTATTCATTTCAATAAATCAGTCTCAAATATGGTCTAAATAATATTCTATACCAATTTGTATGAATGCAGGATGTTTTTTTGCGTTAAAAAAATTGTTTACGTGGCACATATTTATGATTCATCATATATATACGCAGCATATTGATTTTTTTGTTTAATAACTTCCGGTTAAATTTTGTTATTTCACGTTTTGCGCCTGTTTTAGCTTAGTTGAGGATAAGAGTACAACTAGAATGGGGAAACTGTCAGGATGCGTAGTAGCGAATACAAGAATAAGGATGCCGTTTGCGAAGTCCTTCATTTCATTATGAAATGTATCCGAAAGTTACACACGTTTCAACTAAACTACTATTCCTTCAAAGAAAACTAGCTTATCTAGTTATCTCAAAGCATTCGTGTGTGATGAAGGTAACGATACCAATTCTAAGCTCCTGTCTTCTGTCTTCTGTCTACCTAACAATTTTTTAAAAATCCATAACTATCATTGTAGATATAAATAGATTAGATATGCACGCGAATCTCAAAATTCAGATTTTTCTTTTTGAAATATGTGTAGAGTGAGAGATAATTTTAAATATGGTACAATTCTGAATAAAATAAGGTTTGAATCCACTTTTAGAGATGTAAGTTTGGTTTTGTCTTGTTTGATACTCTCCTCACAATAAGATTACAATTACCAAACTTAAATCTTGAAATTTGATTTAAATCTTATTTCAGAATTATATCTTATTTGAAATTATATTGTCTTACTCTATGTTGAAGCTTTATAATTATTCAATTAATACCTTCCTAACTTTGCTATACTCACATACACACACTTTAGAGATCAAAGGAGCAACAATAACCTTTGAGTTAAATAATATTTTATTATTTTTGACTTCCATGTAAAATCAAAATCAATCCATTTCTGATTGCA
>Ga0157363_1006443_pt1 | contig 11027 bp, 6 predicted proteins | sample AttsexASBM1_FD_111477 | JGI IMG/M metagenome (GOLD analysis project Ga0157363, IMG submission 111477) | Fungus gardens microbial communities from leaf cutter ant in Ribeirão Preto, State of São Paulo, Brazil - Atta sexdens ASBM1 | ecosystem: Host-associated > Fungi > Mycelium > Unclassified ...
AAAAAAAAAAAAAAAAAAAATTTCCAAAAAAAAACAAAAAAAAAAAAAAAGGAAAACCGTAGAGAAAAAACCGTCAAAACCTCGGGGAAAAGCGTGGTGATAAAAAAAAAAAAAAAAAAAGAAAGGAAGAGAAGTGAGTACGAGCCAGATAGTGCGTGAAACCGTCGAAGTCGTCAGAGAGAAAATAGACGGAAGATCCAACATCTAACCCAACAGGCACGCGAAAAAAAATACCCACCCAGACACGCACGAGGCAGAAGCGGAAGATTTTAAGAGGAAATCGTGTATGCGAGAAACCTTGCGAGCGACGAGGTCACGAGCCAGGTTCTTTGGTGATAGATAAACCATATTGCGAGGTAGGGCAAAAGCGAAATCGTCGCGCATATAAAAAGAGAGAAACGTCATTTGTGTCTCTCATCTTCGGACGTGATACCGATACTCTGCAACCGTCACCGTCGTCGCTGCCGCCATGAATCCTGGTGCGCCCAATTATCCCATGGCCTCGCTTTATGTAGGCGATTTACACACCGACATTACCGAGGCGATGCTGTTCGAGAAGTTCTCGTCGGCTGGACCCGTGTTGTCGATCCGTGTATGCCGCGACATGATCACCCGCCGCTCGCTCGGCTACGCATATGTCAACTTCCAGCAACCGGCTGATGGTGAGTCATCATTGCCATCGTTGTCGTAATCGTCATTTTAGAATAGCGCTGTTCCCGTGATGATGGTGATGATGATGGATATGGAAATGCTGATGGAAATGGTAGAGTAGTGGTCAACGTGGTGACGCAACGTGGGTTCACTAGAATGGCCGCCTGCTGCGTGCCACACACGTGCCGCGCTAATGTGCCCACCATTGCGTCCACCATGTTGGATCCACGTCCTCGCTCCACCGTTAATGGTAGTTAACGGTTAAACCACGGAATTGCCACGGGAGGGGGAAGGATATTTTCTTTTTCTCTCTTTTATCCATTTCTATCAGTATTTACTTTAATCTCGATTTAACTTACTTTGTATCATTTGTATCTTTTTCCATTTCTGAGAATTTAAGCAATATAGAAAGTAACCCCTTCAGATACAATTTTAAAGCAATCGTGTTAAAAAATTTTTTTTTAATTCAATTTAAAAGCACTTTGATGATTAATTTATACTGAAAAATTAATTTTTTTTTTAATTTGGACTATTTTTTAAACATATACATTATATCTGGTCTTAGGCGATGTTGATAACTAATGTTTGATAACTAAATAATTTCAATGGATGACGGTTTGAAGGAGTTAAACTGAGATTAAAATTAATTATATTGGTAGGAACTTATAAATTAGAAATGACAATCTCAATGTAGGTCAATACAGGATAGTATGTATGTAAAACTTGTATATTAATGCTAATAAAAAAATGAACATTTCGATCACAATTTAGGTCATCTTCAATGTAAAATCGAAAATTTAATAAAATATTTAGAATCTCATTGATCAGTATTGATCAACAAATTTGCTTACTTTTGTAATTTGTTACCTTATTTTAACATTTTACCATTAATCTCCTGAAGATCCATAAAAATAAAAAGCTTGTTCTTTGCGATTGGTGAGACTTATCTATACTCAAAGTGAAATAATAGTTTGAGGTTTGACAAAAGAAAGAAAATTTCAGTGCAGTGAAGCAATAAAGAACAGGTCTATAAAGTTGAATGATTTCTTTTTTCTCTACCTAACTTTTTCCTGTTTTACCTGAGATTGATATTTCAATGTTATTTTACAAAAATAAAAGATTTTTTCCAAATGTTGATTTTTTTCAATATGTAAATTTGCTCCATACATAGATTTAGAATAGGTCAACACATGATGCCCTTAATTCTAATTTAACCTTTTGCTATCTGAATCCAGTTTGTGAAGAATTCTTATGCCACATGCGAGTCATTCATATTTTTCTTACAATTTTTACATGAAAGAAAATTATTCTGTAAAATAATGGCGAATTCGATTGAACGCTCTCAGTACACATTTATATACATTAAAGCTGTCGTACACCAATTCATGTAAAAATGTATATTTAATATTAATATAAAACGGATTGAATAGCGAAATTGTTCCATATTTTAATAAACATGAGAAGTTTTTTTTTTTTCTTATAGAAAATAGTTTTCCAGAGTTTTTACTTCTTTATTCGTTTAATATTGAATCTAAGAATGGAGATTTTATTCTTTTGTGATATTCGTCTGTGCTTTGTATAAATTCATTTATAAAAGAATCTGTATCTTTTATTTGTCATACAATTTTACAAGCATCTTTTACAAGACATGATAGCATTCACAAATTATGCAATAGCATTTTTCGCGAACGTGATCACTTGCAAATTAATCGATAATAATTTAAAAATAATGAATGATATGTATATAAAATTAACGATAAAAGATAATTTACCTCTGCTCCAACTGTAACTTATCTTTTTTTTTGTCGAGTCAAGAGGTTGTTATAGATATTTTTCTTATCAATTCATGGAATGACTTATAAATTTTTATCAGACAAATATGTTTTTTGATACGAGAGAACTTTCTCTGTCTCTCTCTTTCTCTCTCAATCATAAAAATTATAATTCCTATGTAATTATTTCTCAACAATTGCTTACTGTAATGCACTTCAATGAATTAATCAGTTTAGAATTATTCTTGTATGTATCAGTGTAAGAGTGATTTGGAATAAAAATATTCTTTCACTATTAATAAATCTAATTTTTAATTAAAAATTTTATGCATTCAATTTTTTGCAAATACATCTTCAGCTTATAACTCTAAACAATGGCAATTATATGCACATGTGTATTTATTTGATGATAAGAAATCTACATTCGATAAAAAATGCGATAATATCTTTATTTAAAACTAATATCTTTATAAAATAATATATAAGATAATATCTTTATAAAAAACAATACTTGATTTTGACACGTTCGCATAAATACATTTGTGGACATTTATGTTTCAGCTGAACGCGCCCTTGATACCATGAACTTTGACATGATAAAAGGGCGGCCTATTCGGATCATGTGGTCTCAGCGCGATCCCTCCCTACGCAAGTCGGGTGTCGGAAATGTATTTATTAAGAATCTAGACAAAAACATAGACAATAAAGCGATGTATGATACATTTTCCGCGTTCGGTAATATATTGAGTTGCAAGGTTGCGCAAGATGAATCGGGTGCGTCAAAGGGTTATGGTTTTGTACATTTTGAAACGGAGGAAGCGGCTAACAAATCTATCGACAAAGTCAATGGAATGTTGCTAAATGGCAAGAAGGTAATGATCTTTATCTCTATAGATTAAGACAAGTCATCGTTTGATTCATTGATTTGTTGAGACGGTTTACTTCTGTTTCTCAACATAAGAACAAGCTTGTGGGTTATGCTCATAGGTGTACGTTGGCAAATTCATCCCGCGCAAGGAACGCGAGAAAGAGTTGGGTGAGAAAGCCAAACTGTTCACGAACGTCTATGTGAAAAACTTCGGCGAGGATATGACCGAGGACAAGCTGAAGGATATGTTCGAGAAGTACGGGACCATTACAAGCCACAAAGTGATGAGCAAGGACGATGGCAAATCACGTGGCTTCGGATTTGTCGCGTTTGAGGACCCGGACGCTGCCGAACAGGCGGTGCTCGAATTGAATGGCAAGGAGATTGCCGAGGGCAAGTGCATGTACGTCGGGCGGGCTCAGAAGAAAGCCGAGCGTCAACAGGAACTTAAACGGAAATTCGAGCAATTGAAAATCGAACGGCTAAATCGATACCAAGGCGTGAATTTATACGTAAAGAATCTGGACGATACAATCGATGACGAGCGTCTGCGTAAGGAATTTACGCCGTTCGGCACGATCACCTCTGCGAAGGTGATGATGGAGGAAGGGCGTAGTAAAGGTTTTGGCTTTGTATGCTTCTCGCAGCCGGAGGAAGCTACCAAGGCAGTTACCGAGATGAATGGACGCATCGTAGGTTCTAAACCTCTCTATGTCGCTCTGGCGCAACGCAAGGAAGATCGTAAGGCACATCTTGCCTCTCAATACATGCAGCGTATGGCGAACGTTCGCATGCAGCAGATGGGTCAGATATTCCAACCTAGTAACGCCGGCAGTTATTTTGTGCCTACGCTGCCACAGCCGCAGCGATTCTACGGACCCGCTCAGATGGCGCAGATCCGTGCGACTCCGCGCTGGCCGGCGCAACCGAATCAAGTACGACCGAACGCGCAGACTGGTACCTCCGGGTTCGCGTCTATGCAAGCTGCACCGTTCCGAACGGCGCCGCGCGCTCCTGCCGCACAGGCTGGCGCTTTGCGCAACAGCATGTCCGCCAGACCTATCACAGGTGATTACTATGAGCATTATGATTTAGACGTTACAGAATTTTTGCGATAATACTAAAATCTTTTTATTGCTATTTATATTATTTATTTTATGAATTTTGTTTTAAATCAAATATTAATCCTAAAAGAATTGGAAATGTTTCATGTTATTTTCGAATTTTTAAAGTTGAAAATATCTTGAATGACTTGAACGTTAAAAAAATTTTGGCATATATACCTGAACTAATTTTTAGTGCCTTTTAAAAATATAATTATTAATTGTTGACTATGTTTTTATGTGTGTATTGAAAAATAGAAGGCGAATTTAAAAGTAGATTTCAAAGAAAAGATACATTTTTAACTCTTTTGGCGAGATATATTTCTGAATTAATTTTCAGATTAAAAAAATTATTTATTAATTAATAATCGTTGACTGTATTTATTATTTATGTTTATACCGAAAATAGACGATTTTAAAATTTTATATATATATAAAGAAAAAGAAAGACACATTTTTAATATATTTTTTTAATAATCTAATTAAATAATTTTATCACGAAAATTACATTATGAATCCATCAGATTTTTTCTACATGTATAATTACTTCGACATCCACAAAATTTTATTTATTACTTAATTTAAATAACTTTAAATATAAATAGATAAATGGAAAACAAACAGTAACAAATCTTAGAAATCTACATTATATTTACTTTTGAAAAATATAAAACGAAAATGATAGAGAAGTATGTATCGATTAACATTTTTCACAAATATTTTTGTTTTAGATTGCTCTGTTAATGTATTTGTTTTTCTCTTGTATTTTCTTTCTTAATCTAAATCAAAAATTAAATCTAACAGCATTATTCAAATTAGAAATTTAAATTCTCTTGAAGACAGGTATATAAATATAGGGTATACAGGTATATAAATATGTATATAAGCATACATATTTGTTTTTATATGTATGGATGAAGATTTATATAAATACAGACTGTGTAGAAATGGATGTATCATATTGCGATAATTGACCTCCACACAAGAATTTCAAAACACATTTCACATTCGAGAATCGTAACGTTTAAAATTTTCAAGACTGCGAGCATTTTCGAGACATTGCCTGAAGAATAATCGGAGAATAACTTCCGTTAATTATCAATATTGAAAAAACGATCTCTTAGATCTAAATTCACAGAAAGATAGTTTAAGAATTGAATAGTTAACTTCTCGAAGGAAAAATGTTGAAAGAAAAAAGTGAAGAGTGTATGTATATGGAAAAATTAATTAAACTGTTTAATATTACTTAAAGTGTGATAGTGTTACGAAAAACTTGGATCTATCAATTTCATATACATAACGATATATCTGTGTGATGATATTTGATTGGTTATTGTCACCAGAAAAAGCAGTTTTGCAAGTGTTGTAAAATTCTTTAATGTCATTGTCTTTTGTTCTTAGTTCCTCATAGATCTAAATATACAAATCAGTTGTATTAAAAAATTTTACAACAGTTGCAAAACTGCTTTTGACTTGATTGTAAAACTTATTTTTCGCATCGAATAATAATTGATTATTTTATGGTAAATTTTTCTTCATGCATTATCTAATTATGAGAAAAGTCATAAATTTTTTTTAGAAAAAATGAAACTATATATCACGATATGCTCAACATAATCTTCAGTATTACTCTTACTACTAAATGAATAACTTTATTATTGAAAAAATATAATCACAACATTATTACACTAATTATATAATATTATGTGTTTATAATTATTACTACATTTATATCTATTAGTGAAAAAATTATTATAATTGACGAATTCTGTCTCAGGTCAACAAACAGTTGGTGGCGCCAACATGCAGAGCCGTACTATGGCCGGTCCCGCAGTCGGTGTCTCGCCCGGTCAGAGCCGTCCGCCGAATTACAAGTACACTGCAAATATGCGCAACCCACCACAAACGGCCATGGCTATACCTGCACCTAGTGGTCCTTCTGTGCAACAAGCGGTTCACATCCAGGGCCAAGAACCGCTCACCGCGTCTATGTTAGCCGCGGCACCGCCGCAAGAGCAAAAGCAAATGTTAGGGGAACGGTTATTCCCTCTGATTCAATGCATGTATCCACAATTGACCGGTAAGATCACCGGTATGTTGTTGGAAATCGATAACAGCGAACTGCTCCACATGTTGGAGCACAGCGAGTCTCTGAAGGCCAAGGTCGAGGAGGCTGTGGCCGTATTACAAGCCCATCAGGCCAAGCAAGCGGTCGCGCCGAAAAAAGAATAAGCGTCACATCGATAATTTTTATTTATAATTCGTGAAAATAAATTTTGATTGTTTTGAATTTGATTGGATGAATATAATGTTATCCCTTCATTTATTTTTATTTTTCTGAATTAACCCAATTAATTTAAGTATGATTATATAATGGATTTATTTTCAAGGACGTAACCGGCGGCATCGGAACGATTGTCGCTCGGAAAAATATAGAAATGTATGCTCTTTTCACGATGTAAAATTTTAGGAAAAGAAACCTATTCGTATTCGACGTATCGTCAGATACTTGCTTAAAATCAGTGGGAATAACCGTTCGCCTAGCGTTTGTTTATCGAAAAGGAAGAAATGTGAAAAGATTTCCAATCCTAAAATTTTATGATAAATAAATTTTTTTCTTTCAAGATATACATATGATCAATAACGTTCAGTAGACGTGACAATTGAATGATTTTTTTTTTTTAAGTTAATTGAATTTGATCTGTTAATTAGATCTGTTAGTATGTGACTGCAGGCAATTGTTGCCTAACTGTTTACAATTGTTACATCTGCTGAATGTATTTTTATATTTTTCCCATCTTGTATTTCCTGTTCGAAACGAATGAAATCATCTGAATCGAAAAAATTGTTAGATAAAATATTTACGTAGTGAATTAAGCAGACAGAGGCCTTATTCTCGAAGAATAGGGAGTTTTTGCAATAATGTGAATCCAGATATGCTGAAGTCATGTTATCCTTTTTTTAAATAGTTGTTAAGAAGAAGATAACCTTAGCGTTCACCGTATTTGGATAAACGGTATTGCAAAAACTCCCTAATATCACATATAAAAATATTGTCGTATACATTACGCATATTATAGATTTTCGTATAAGATATAGAATCAATAAAATGTACTTCCAGATATATATATATATATATATATATATATATATATTTTTTTTTACAGTACAACTAATATATCTTATCTATATATAAAAGATATTAGTTGTACTGTAAATATAGATATAATATAAATACGCTTGTCAAGACACTACCACGAGTAACTCCTGACATGAATTGAATAAATGTGCTTTGGTCGTTCGTCACAGTTTATCGGAAGATAGATAAGGGTTACTGATCACGTTACATCCATAGAATTCATTGCAGCTGTAAAATAACACTTGGGAGATAACAAGAAGGCAGATACCGTTTGTAGCCTTGAAGTTTGATCTTCACGGTATTGACGTATTTTATTGCAATAATAAATTTGGAGATCGCCGTATGAATAAGTTAAATAACTAAAGAAGCATCAAATACGGTAAAAAATAGATGCCTATTATAATATGATGAATATTTTAATGTAAATTTTTAAATATATTTTTCATAAATACATTTTAAATACATTTTTCAGTTGTATAAACTTCATCGATTACTATCAAACAGTTTATATAGTTGAAAGATATATTTAAAAATATACATAAAAATATTATAAAGATCTAACCTCGACCATATTTCAAGCTTCTTATGTGATTTATATTGTCACTTTTGCTCCGCGTTTATCTAAACTTCAGATAAATAAATTACGTCCATTAATTTCTGTCAATGTAGATTAATTTTAATTTCAGTTTAACATATTTTGTATACTTTTCTTATTCTTAAGAGTAAAAAAATATTAACGAGTAAGTTAAACCGAGATTAAAATTTAATTAATCGTTTGTATAACGTACTAAATTAAATTATTCTAATTAATCGTATGATTTTTGCGAGATTCCGTTTTTCGAAAGTTCGATTGTTATGGAGAAACACCTTTAGAAAGTCAACCAGTCTTTTTTTTCACGGAAAGAAATTAAGGACTTCGATTGCTTCATTTTCTTATGCATTTTTCGTTATGCACGACTCTGCTTTCATCCTGATGGCAAGATTGAGTATAATCTTGGTTTAACTTTATTTAATTTTTAGTAAAAATTATGCCGTTTCTATTAATGCAAGTTTAATTTTGATTCAACTAATTTTATCTTTTTCTAAGAATTAGAAAAAAATGAAGAATAAAATTGAACTTGAGATTAAAGTTAATCTGTATTAGAATTAAGCTTTTTTTAAAAGGAGAGAGAATAGAATAACATATTTTGCAATTAATTTCAAAGATATTTATTTTAACAGAATTTAGATATACAAATAAAAAATAATAAATTTAATGCATTTGAGAGCTCCCCTCCCCAATATTCTTTCATCCGAAATTTCTTCATGAGTTGGACAGAGAAACAAAACTCGTATTCACTTAATATCCTACTTATTTCTACATGTACAGCTGACTTTATGCACAGCACTTAGTGGACGAAAATGTTATTATGAGTTAAGAATTTTTTATGACATGACATATTTCCAATTAATTCTCGAAAATTTGAATCATAAAATTTGAATTGACATTTTGCTGCTGCAACGTGCTGCGCGTAAAAAATCAGCTAGATTTAGATTTTATTTTTTATTTTGATTTATCGAGGAATTGAATCAACCATGCAAGCGTTTATTGTCGAGTGTAAATTCTGAAAAATTCTTATCGGAAAAGAACGGGAAATTGGAGAAACATATATCCAATTTTCACTCCTATTTCGAAGGGTCGTGATCGTGCGGGAGATGCATTCCTCATTTTTTTTTTTTTTTTAAATTACCTCGTATTTCTGGGAAGGCAGGCACGTGATTGGCGGACGCGTCACGACCCACTTCAGCGAGTGTAGCGAGCGAATCGGCTGTTGTGGTGTTGCTGACCGTTGGCGCGGGAGAACTAAGAGTGAGCAAGCGAGCGAGATCGGAGCGAAAGAGTAAAAACGAAAGAGATATACAGCATATAGACACGAATGCGCGTCTCTCATGAAACGTCGACAATTACGCCAATCCGACCAGTCGCGTTTGGCACGTCTTCTCCGCGATTTGAGGTTCATTTGATCGAGAAACGAGCATCAATAAGATCGGAAAAAATCGTGTCTGATCAGATTCCAATCTGCCTCAAATTATTTATCTCAAACGAACGTTTCAGAGAACGGGTGACGGTGTTCGAGATAACCCGAGGTCGTCGTCGTCCAGCATACGACAGCGGTGGTGTTGGCGGCGGCGACGGCAACGACGACAACGACGACGACGGGGCGGGGAACGAAATCTCAGTGTTCTAAAGAGAGAAGGTATATACGTTAAACGTTAATCGCTCTCTCCCCCCCCCTCCCTCGCGCTTATGACCCCGTTCTAATAGTCGTCTGGTTTCTCATGGTATCGTGGCCGACTTGCTGTTGCGGGGTAAACGATACCGTTTCACGTCCCAATCTTGATTTCCGTGAATCGCCGCCGATCGCGACATATGGCGAGACGTGGAGACGTCTCTACTCGTCTAAGAGGTCGTATTTGTTTATTTGCCGTCGATTTGATCGCGTGTCTGTACCGAATCACCATTCATTTAAGCGAATTTCATGTTTTGATGGTGCACGAACGTCGCAGGTACATAAACGTCGCAGAGTGCAGTTCGTTGAGTTTGTTTTTAGTTGCGCGTTTCCGCTGACTTTCAGACTGCAACTTTCAGACATTGAGCTAAAAGTAGGTGAAGGGTACTTACCGGTGATTTAATTGGATTAAATGTCTGGCATGTTTCGTAGACAATAGAAGGTAGTATTGACAAATGATAAATAATTAGGGAAGATGAGGTGCGTAAAGAACAATCTTGAGACTGATTTGATGGAATGATGCTAATTATTCAGAAATAGAGTACTTCAGAAATAGAATACTATTTGTTCTCTTGTGATTTTCCTTCCACCTTTTTTTTATCTGTAAAGAGAAAATAATTGTAAAGAGTTATTTAAGAAGAAATAATAGAAATGACATAAATGATGATATGAATTATATTATATAGGATAAGCATTTTGATTATTAATGTTTTTATTAAGTATTGCTTTTTTCGTCATATTATGCAATTATTGTAGGACATATAAGTAAAATGTGAATTAAATTAAAATACCTTAATGACAGCTAATTACATATATTAGGAATTCATACACTGAAAAAACACTGTGTTATTTACATTAATTTAAAATAATTTTGTTAATTTACAATTAATTAATTTACAATTCATACTATTAATAAAACAAATATGTCATGTTCTTGTTTTTATAAAATTTTATTTGTTTCATTAATATTATTATTGGAAAAAAGAATCAATTTTAATTAAAATAATGCTGTTGATATAATATCATTATTTTCAGTGTATGATACATTTTTTTATCTTGTTAGTTTACCAATGATAACTAGATGATTTCGGTGAATAGTTCCCACCGATTTATTTTCATTAGATTTTTATTACAAGTTTTATTTACATTTATGTTTTACTTTACTTTGAAGAATATATTGACAAAGATTAACTGTAATTGTTTACAGTTACTGATATATCTAAA
>Ga0157363_1006444_pt1 | contig 11027 bp, 3 predicted proteins | sample AttsexASBM1_FD_111477 | JGI IMG/M metagenome (GOLD analysis project Ga0157363, IMG submission 111477) | Fungus gardens microbial communities from leaf cutter ant in Ribeirão Preto, State of São Paulo, Brazil - Atta sexdens ASBM1 | ecosystem: Host-associated > Fungi > Mycelium > Unclassified ...
CAAGTCTCAGAATTGACATTTAAAAGTTAATTTAAAATTTTAGTTTTACACTGAACTTTTTCATTTTATAATTTCAAGAATTTTGATTATCTTATAGAAAAGCCGTTTGTTAAGAGAAGCTCTCCCAAGTTTATTACACATAGAGTCAGTTTCACTCTACTACCATAAACCCTTTTCTGGGAAAATCCTATGTACTATAATTTCGTTACTGAGGGTGGTCGAAATATCGAAAGAAACATTGCGCGGTGTAGTGCTTAAAGCTTTTCCGTGGCGAAAAGTTATGGCGGTGTATGTGGCGAAAGAGCGGAAGCTGTTCTTTCGAAGGAAGTACGTGAGACCAATGCGAATATTGGTCTCCTCGCAGTCGGTGCTGATTTCTTCTTTAAGAAATCCTTCCTTATCTCAAGACCGCAGGTAATACGATACAGAATGCGCGGGTTCCACGAGTGTTACAGGATTACAGTAGATTGCGTGTTCGAGTCTGTGAGTCTAACGCTCGAGTGCGGCTGTCGTTACATCTTGTAACTTAACCGAGGCAAGATTAAAACGCTCAACCGGCTTTATCCAGGAGAATTACGGAAACGTTCAAATATTATGACAATTCATCTATATCTATGAAGATATGTTTTCTTCAAAGATTTTTTTAACTAATATCGATATAAATATGGATATAAATATAGATTCAATAATTATAAATTTTTTTCAGTAATCTGATATTTTTGAAGAGTTCTTTATATGTAGTTTCCAAAAAATTTTAATGATTACTATCAACACATGATAAGACCAAAAATAATAAAGTTTCGACAATTTTTGGTTTCAAAATTATAACTATTATAAATAGCAGTGATTTTGTGAAGGTTTTGTCAAAACAGTATAAAATAAATTAAAGAAATATTTTAAATTCCTAGTTAAAATATTATCCTATTTATTAAAAACTTGTTAATACTCTTTTTATAAAAAAATATTAAAATCTCCCGTTAAAATCTCTGTTGTTAAAATGAAAATATTTCAATGTAACGTAATACGATAACAAATTTCTTTATAACAATGATTGAAATCTCTTATTTATAATTTTTATAATATGTAGTTTAGTTCACTAATTTTATTTGTCATGGTCTTTTCACATTTTGTTTGTATTCCATTGTACTCTACAATATTTACCGCCAAATTATTAAATATAATTAATAATAACGCTTCAATTTGTCATATCCTTAGTAGAAAGCATTTTATAAATATCATTCCGATATATTGTGTGAGATGAAGTGTATTACATAGATACGTTAAGTGTGTTACAACATATATTGTGATAGTTTTGACAGTATGTTCCGTTAAAGTTATCTCCCGTCGAAACTCTATAAGCTAGTCCTTTGAGTCGCTTCATAGTTAAAGGTAAAGTTCTATCAGAATATTCATGAAATGCGTAAATCAATGAATACAATCAGTGCATTAAAATTAGAGATTGTTTTATTTATTATAATTATTTTTAATGACTTAAGTGATATTATACGTCAGTTTTATTTTGTACGTAAAAAATCATTAATCAATATTTTATCACAATATTATAATACGATATTTTACTTTTGTTTTAGGCTTCGTGTAAATACGCATTTAGTAGATTCTGCAGGAACACAAATAAACAATAATATAATTATGTATTATAATATAATATACTTAATAATTTTGTGTAAATATAATTTAAATGTAATATAATATAATAGTTATAATTATACTACATATAGAAGAAATATGAGCCTAATATGTTTCAAACAATTTGGACCAAAATATATGGATCAATTTAACAAAAACTCTCTATTAAATGAAAGTATGTAAAAACAAAATAAGGTGGAAATTAAATAACTTCTCCATTCTCGTTGATTAACTTCGCAACATTATACGTATCTATTATACGTATTTTATGATACATAATGCTGTATTACTTTTCTACAATATATTGTAATTAAAACAATCCTCCTTCTTTCATATCAATATTAATTAATAGGTATTAAATTGATGTTTTACTATTCATATTTTTTTTATTCTATAAATAATTTATTCTATAAATAATTTTAATCATTGAAATCGAGGAAAATGTCACGATTTTTATCCTTAATTTTTGTTTTAACTATACAATTACTATACAATAAGTTAACAATAAGTAAAGATTATTATATTATATCAATATTCTAATATACAGAAAAGATTTAAATTTTGATAATATTATATAATTTTTATAATATTTTTGGTATGTAAAAAATATAAAAACAAAAATAAAATCTACATAAATTCGCAAAAATAAAATTTTTTTTAACTATAATATATTAATTAATATCTTTGTTTATTTTATATTTGTTTCATTTTATACTTTGTTGCGAATATAATAAACATGTGTTAAGAGGAAAATATACTTCTAAGAAATATATATTCTTACAATAAACATAATACAATTTATATAAAATTAAGGATACATAATGATGACGTTATATATAACGCTTCAAATTTTGGAGCAGATAATTAGTCATATGCAATATTATTAGATTTATTTTATTTTCATCATCGTTCGTAATCATCACTTAATAGCTTCGTATCACGCAACCAACGAATAATTAATATCGCTCGCAATGTTCATTAATCATTGTCATCCCTAATACATAAAAGCGCAGAAGGAATATTTGAAGCATTATCTCATTATTTCTTAAGAACATTTTCCTTTTAACGTAATTGCAAAACAATATCTAATATAAAAAAATTAGCAAATACAAAATTAGCATTCTGGAATTGTAAACTAAGAACTTTTCACAAATCATTAAAAAAAATATTTTTTAACACAAATATAATATAAAATATTATAACTCAAATCAATTCTTATTTAAAATAAAAATGTTATCAATTTTTATAATGTAAATATAAAATTAACCATATTTTTTCGGTTCTCTCTTTTTACGTTTAATCGGAAAAATCCTTTCTTAATTATATTTTTAGAAACTTTAGAATTTATTGAAAATGATTTTAAATGCTTATCAATTAATTCGAAAAATAGAATTCTATAACAGAGAAATGTTATATATTAATATAACATTTAAAAATAAAGCAATTAAATGTTATTTTTCAATGAAAATTTTAAAAAGTAAAATATACAATAAAATATCGATCTTGACTATTGAATAATGATAGAACGATAAGATAAAACGAGATAAATTTTGTAATAGAAGAGGAAGCAACGAGGATAAAAATGAAAGAGGAAAATAAATTAAATAAACTCGAAATCGTAAAAACATTTTTTAAATATATCCTTTAGCGAAAATGGACAACGAGAAAGATTCGTGACATTTTCCTGGATTTTTGCCGATCGAGAAAATCAGCGGAGTGTAAGCGAGCATCGAAGAGAGAGAACAAGAAAAAAAAATACTAAAAAATGCTCATTAACGGCGACGAAAGTATCGGCGGTTTACCATAGCCGTGCTAATCTTGCGATAATCACATTTCGCGTAATTAGCAGCTGATTCTCATTCGTTTTTACCCGATCGTGAGCTGGTTAATGGAGTCACAGACCATCGTATGGCTGTACAACAATATTTTTATGAGTTAAGTACCATTCTATTCATATCTCTGAAAATAAATTCTTAAATTTCATACATCAGATTTTTTCAATATTATAATTAATTTTACAATTAATTTAGTTTACCTTTAAAAAAAAAAATTCCTGTTTATTGAAAAATAAATCAACAAAAAGTATTAATTTAAATGCGATTAATTTTATCAATTTTATCAAAAAAGAAGAAATAGGTAAAGATTTAATTATCTTATTCGATAATTAAATTATCGAGCATTTCTAAATACTATTATATATACTATAATGTAGGGTAAACTACAAAGCCACTTTGTAAGGTTTATATTTTTTTATTGCCACGTAAAAGTCTTTAGATACATTTATGTAACTCAACCATAAGAAATAAAACTAATTAAACTTTTTATTGATTCTATATTCTTTTATGTATCGATAACAGTTAAAAAAAATATCGCGATCCAAAGTTAACTGTGGCACCTTCACCTGACTTACCCTATATAAAAATGCAAACGTGTTCAATAGAGTTTGGTAAATCAATAGAAACAGACAATTTCATGTAAATTTATGAAGCATGAAAATACAATTTTATTCTAAAATCGTCGTCGTGAAATCGTTAAAGTTGAAGAATGTGTCACGGACTGTCAAAAAGGTGATCTTAAAATGGGGTTAGTACACACGGACGGAATACTTTATCGAGATAGCTTTAAAAGACTTTCGCAGTTTCTGCCAATCTCCATCAAGTATGTATAATAATAATGTCAGAAGAAAAATGCAAAGAGATTAATATGATATCATCATCAATCAGCGATAAAATATCGGGGAAGAATGGTGATATTTGTCGTTACAAATTATAATTATTGTTTAATGATAATAAAATATCAATTTAATGTTATCATTTACGTGTAAATACAAGATAAGGTGATGTGAATAAAACCAGAAAATGGCACATAATCGTAAATTTTTGAAAATTAATCTCGCAGCGTAATCCCAAATGTAACACGTGACTCTTATAAAATAAATTTAAAAGATTTATAACATTTTCGCAAAATGTAAGGAAACTTTTTCTATTTTCTTTTTTCAAACTTTAAAGACAATAAATCAAAAGAGACGATGTAACCAAGACGATGAGAGTTTTTCGGACTTAGATGCCTGTCGCGAAACGTGAAACTCGCGGGATTATTCTCTCTGATTGCGCATAAAAAAAGGAAATCACTCACAAATTTTCGTCATCCAATCGACGATGTCAAATTCATTCCATACTTTTTATTTTTTTTGCCGGCGATGCTCGGCCATCGAACACGGATAACAAACGCAATACGATGTGACGCGCGCGCGTGATTTTTCGATGGAAAAAGGCGACTGGCGCGAAAAGCGTGTTACACGCGAGCAGCATTCGTCAAAGTTACACAAAAGAACTCCCAAGTTATACAAGTTCGACAGTTCCAGGAACTTCGGGAACTCGTTCCGCTATTTTTGCAGCACATCGCATGTTGCACCGAATAAATTCTCTTTCGCGCTTCACTATGTACTTTAGATAGATCGCTTTAATGCTTTGAGCGCTGATCTTCATTTATCAGGAAAATTCTTGTAAAGAACTATAATTAAAAGACCTTTTCGAATAAGCGATTATAAGTTTCTTGTCAAGCAATAAATCTTATAATAACGTCGAAATGTACGTACAATAACATGATACAAGAATTTCTCGTTTTTGAACAGAAGCAACGAAAAGAATTCGATACTCGCAAATAACTCTTAGATTTACAGAATGTAAGTAAAACTTTTCGAAAAGCGTTTACAAAATTATGACTCTCCTCTGATTTTGGCGAATCGAAAATTCGCTTCTTACTGGTCAACAAAGCGGATTACTTATCCAAAGGAGATTTTCATCGAGAAGAGAGTCGATGGTTAGAACGCGAACGAGATGGGAAATAAAATGAATTCCGACGGTAACTGTAATCCAGGAAATGCGACCCGGAAAAGCACCAACCCTTTAAGCCTTGAATTGATCTTGTCGCTAAAACTCATTTCTTACTAGCAGAAACAATGTAACAGTTCAGAAACGTGAAACCTTTTCCTAAGTGAACAATTTATAATGTATATGTTTTCTTGACAATAAAATTGACTTTTTGAAAATTAAGTATTAATAATAAAGTTTTTGACATTAAAAAACACAAATTGAAAATAATATTGTAAGTACTTTTATCTAAATAAGATTAAATCTGTTCTATATTTTCTAGGAAAAAATTAGAATAAAAGAAAATTAATTGAGGAAATTACGGTGTAAATTACGCATTATTTAACGTGCTGATTCCCATTAGCCCAATCATTGCATGTTTGAATCATCAGGAATCTCTTCGCTAAACTAATTATTTGAGAAAGACACAAAAAATAATTTATAGAAAATACATAAAAAGAAATATCAATTAAATAATATCAAAGTTGTACTAATTAATAATAGAAAAGTCAAACCTAATTTAAATTTAAAATGTTGAATTATTTTTGAAAACTCAACTTACTTTTTCTTATTTAATTTACAATAAATTTAAGATACTTTGTTCCATATCAGCCACATCTTATCTCGAGAAAAAAAAAGACATAAATAATAAATGAATAAAAAACGCTCTTCAGTTTTCACAAAAATTTTTCTATTTTCTGTAATACAAAGAAAGCGACTTTTATTGATAAAAGTGGAACGTGCTTTGCAAAAGCTATTTCTGTCGCGTACAAATTTCACGCGATCTTTTAATATTCCACATTGTGCATAACGTTTAAGATAAATTCTGTACGAGTCAGCAAACAAATATTTCACGAATAAACATAAAAAAAAACTTTACATCATTAATTGAAGTTGAACTCTTTTTTTTGTGCTAGAAATACAATGCTTTCATATGATAAATTTGATATTCGCGGACGCACGCGAATTGCAAACCAGGTCGGCTTTAGATCGCGTTACGCCGTCCCCGGTACACATTCGTGAATACGATGCGGTACTTACTGTATCGCGTGGCGCATCTCGTTATCGTGCGCACTTCCCCATTTTGCACTTACATCGCAACAGAGCTCGAATGCCGGCGATGACGAATGCCTTCCCGTACACGGCGTGCGCCGTACCTGTATTCTTGATGCAAATGCCGCTTTTCGCGCAGCGATGCCTAATGCATTTACCACGACGGTCGTAGATGCGCCGGGAAACGATCGCACCTGCAGTCTGCATCTTTCGTCGGAGCATTAGTGCGATATACGCGGTGGCGCGAAATACGGTGCAATTTATAAACGGTACAATTGCAATATTCATTTATTCGAATAAAGAGTCTAGAATTAAATGTTTCCAGCAAATTGAATAAAGCATTTCAAATGTATGGTGAAACAAGAAGAAAAAGGTTCGTTAATCATTTATGACGGCGATATTACGCACACGCTCGTTTGTTATAGGTCAAACAGAATTGTCCTAATTAATGGTGCCAAATTAAACGTATAATTATATTTTCTGTGCAATGATACTACTTCTCAACAAGTCTCATTACATCTATTATTAAAATGGCCCTCGGTAGGAATTACAGTGGCAATGAAAACATGGAATGTCGATAAAATTCAATATAGGCCAATTACGAACTTGTCGCGCAACATATTACTCTTCGTTAATTGAATTATAAGAGTGTCGTGTTTCATCGAACCATCGTCGAGCGATGACTTTCATGTAATTCGCAAGTTCGTTAAACACGACCGACACGTACGTACAATTATGTAAGTGATGATCATCGAATAAAAAGTCAGAAAAACACAGCGCTAGCTACCCGAATTTGTGTCAGGTTAATCTTATATGTTATAAGGACCTAATTTGATTGACGTAAGATAATTTAAATAAGGTACACCTAACAAGGTTCTCATCAAGTTTGTGTATGGTTAACCTTTGTAAGGTTGTATGTTATAAGGACCTGATTTGATTGATCTAAGTTAACTTTGAATAAGATACACCTAAGAAAATCTTCATTAGATTTGAGTATGATTGACCTTTGTAAGGTTATATATTTTAAGAACCTGGTTTGGTTGACCTAAAATAATCCTGAATAAGGTATATCTAAGAAGATTTCGTTTTAGGTTTGAGTATGGTTGATCTCGTTTCTAGTGCGCATCCACGCCATGAGATGGATGAGTTACTCGTAAGAAGAAAAAACGTTCACAAGTTTTATAAGAAGGCATATGCAAGTCGACTTGAATAATCTCCCAGAGATTATAAAATGCCTTCAGAATATGCTTCCTGGATCTCTGAAATATATGTTTTTTGCTTCTTTTGGAATGTAATGCTAAATTAATAGCATTTGAATAATTCCCGACTTAATCCAATGATTTTAGCAGATCCTAGCTAGATTGACCTTATTTCATTATCAGATCCTGATGAGGATCTGATAAGGACCTTATCAGGACTCAATGAGGCTATCCGGATGAAGATTCGACTACTGTGCGATACATGACTGATCCCGATGATACCTTATCAGAAGCTGATAACGAAATAAGGTCAATTTTTAGATTAGAATCTGCTAAATTGCTTGAATAAATTTCTAGTCGGATATAAGTAGTCCAAAAAGATTTTTCAAAATCCCTGTTTCCCCGGTCATCCCCGGTATAATAGTATGGGGTTTTGCTCTACGTGTTATAATGCAAGAATAACTTTGGCGTTTTGACTTCACGAGGAAACGTAGTATAACCGATAACGCAAAAATAACGGTTGCTATATTCTAATTTTAAAAAATACTATTTTAAGTTAGGGTCTAAAAAAGAAATTTTGATTATTTTAATCTTGAGTTGTTGGATCAAAATTTAGAATTTCTCAAGACTTTAAACAACACAATATCTATCTTCACAATATCTATCTTCAGTCATTTTATTGCAAATGGTGTCACAAAAAACTCGTATTGTTTTATTTTTTTACTTTCAAGTCACACTGTAGCTAATGGTTGAGAACGCGGCATTGCGTTCTCTATTCGACGACGGTCTGGCATAACGATTTTTCTTCTAACTTATGTGCACCAGTAACCTTGATATGATCTCCGTTCAAAAAGCAAAACGATAGTTTCTTGTATAGATATTTTATAGTGATTCTATGACTGTTGCTCGCGGCAAGGCAATGCAAACGTAAGCTGTTATAACATGAAATTGAAATATGTACATTTTGAATTTTTCATTAATAATTTTTTTAAATCTCGAAAATTAAATTATAATTACAATAAAAATAATACATTGTGATTAACATAATTTAGTCATACTTTAATCATTTCTTTCATATTATAATTATTCCATCCTCATCCAGAAAAAATCTAATCTTGTACACTGAAGAAAAAGTCTAATAATAACTACTAAATGTTGAGTGAAATAATCAATCAAATATTTGATTAATAAAATAAAAATGTTACTTTCGTAAATATTTAGTAAGTATTATCGAATTAATAACAACTAACCATTTAATAATTACTAAATATTTAGAAAAATATAATTATTTTTTGTTATATTACTGAATATATTCGATTGAAATTATTTCAATATTTGGTAGCTATTATCAAACTTTTTTTTAGTATAATTACATTTCAATGAAATATACTAATTAATTTTTTCAATTTTTTTCAATTTTTCCTTTCCTTACAAATATTCAACTGACTATCGAAAATTTAACGTTGTCTCTCGAATTTCGATTCCATTCATCGTCAATTACTTAATAAACTTTTTATACGTCTTATTCCTTTGTCTACTTAAATGTGAAATTTCCTCAAGGATCTCGCCTGTTCATGCTATCGGTCTTGGTCACTCCTCGCCATCCATCTACTTCTTACCGTTGTTTTATTTTTATCTTGCAGAATATGTTAGGACCGATGAAACAATATTTCTTAAGATATTACAGCGAGCAAAAGTCAGGTTTTATTATATTTTGCTATTTCTTATTTTTTTTTAATAAACAAGAGATATTATAACTGCATATACAAGTTATTTATATTATATTATTAACAAGAGTTGCGAATTTAATCCAGAATATTATTTTATAAATATATTAAAAGGAAAGTATCGTGCTAGATTTGCGAATTTAGCACACCATATTTTCAGTTTTGTTAGTATAAAAAATACGTAACTCTTTATTTTGATAAAAAACTGTAGAACTAAAAAAGTGCTAGTTTCTTATAAAAATAAAAAGAGTTCTGCATTTGTTATACTAAACAATCAAAATTGAAAAAATATAGCAGCCGAAATTCTTTGAAAATTTTCTTTGAAAATTATCGTAGAGCATAGAATTCTACTAGAATTAACGAGAAATGTTATTGAAATTGCGATAAATTAACGGTATAACATTTTTTTCGATGTCACGATGTCTTCTTTTTTATTTAAAGTCTATTAAAATTGGTAATTGTTGAAAATTTTTGTTTTCAATTACATATATTGATACAACTCGAGCAGATATTAACGGGATAGTCAATAATCGAGCAAGAGATGATTTTTTTAAGAGCTAATTTGAAATTTTATTTTCATTTTATTTTATACGATAAAATGATAAATTAAAAATAATTAAATCCGAAAAACGATTTAAAATAAAATGAAAAAAATTAATAATAAAAAATTGATTTAAAATCATCTATTCTATAAAAACATAAAACTCGTTTCATCAGAACTTTTTATAAAATGCAATGTAAGTAGAATTTTTCAAAGTAAAGTATGTATACAGTATAATAATCTGGCTATAAGTCAGGCTATTTCAAATGATATACTCGGTAAAAGGAGTAAACGGAAACTTAATTTTGTTGTATATATCTTGAAATGTTCAAAATATTCATTAAATAAGAACTTAATGAGATCTAAATGCAGATCCTTATTAAGATGAATACGACTATGTCAGCAACTCTAAATATGCAACGTATCTCTAATAAATCAAGAGATAAAGATAAGAATGGCGCATTTATGATATAAATAAAATTTAAAAAGACACTTTCGTGTCAGTTCTACGATGAAGATGTTATTATTCTCACAAACTGACATAGTGTGACCCGACAGACTTCGTTTTATTATAAACGCCATCGAGTTATTATAGTCGAAAGAGATTACATTGGCTATGTTGACCCGCAGTACGTCGAGTTTAATCTATCAGCAAGAAGATCGAGCACCTGAATACATTAACCCCTTAAGGTTTATCTTTCGTTTTCTATCGTGTACATAAAATGTATATTGTATATTGTTGATTGCGAAACTGTGTACGACGATTCCTATTTAATAGATAATAAAGATATTATATAATTAAATATATTATTAATCGTTCATCGTATTATTCCCGCATAAAAAACAATTAAAGTATCTTTTCATTATGGAAATGCAGCTTTGTAGATTGAAAAATTTTCTATCAATTATCCGATTCTAATTTCAAAATTTCTTGTGAATCGTGATTAAGAATATTTAATTAGAATTCGATGTAGCCAAAATGATTTAA